>Ga0172370_10001266_pt1 | contig 39149 bp, 37 predicted proteins | sample LakKiv5m_FD_114538 | JGI IMG/M metagenome (GOLD analysis project Ga0172370, IMG submission 114538) | Freshwater microbial communities from Kabuno Bay, South-Kivu, Congo - kab_022012_11.5m | ecosystem: Environmental > Aquatic > Freshwater > Lake | place: Democratic Republic of the Congo...
CATGCCGTCAAACTGTATGTATTTTCGCACCAGGAAATAATACCACTGGTCACTGCCCAAACTTCCTTCCGGTTCGAGGAGAGTGTTATCGATATCTACTACCAAAAGCGTGGAATCGTCTACGAACGGAACGACTTCCGGCAGAGAATATGCTTCCCTTATTTCCGCTTGCAGGTGAGTGCAGGAGAGAAGCAGCACTGCGGTGAATAAAAGCAGTATCTGTCTTGTCATGAATTCAATCCTCGTTTTCGCGCGGCAACTTAAAAATTAACCGGAACAATATCAAGGGGATTCTTGCAAATAAAGACGGTGAGCCGGGTATCTGACCAGAAGCTGATCGGCCCATATTGTCACGAAATTCTTACCGACGCTGATTCTAAAGCCTCAGCGGCAAGAACCCAGATCAAGCAAGAATTGCGGTGGCAAGTGAAACGTCAGGAATTTCCATGGCCGCTGGGCCGCTCGATAAGGACGGAAATTGTTCTCCTCAGTCATGACGACTGATGGTGTCATACCGTAGGTATCTTCCCTGGCAGGGACACGCAATACGAGTAGGGATCCGCTTCCCTAACCAGGGAAGATGCCAAAGGCATGACTTTCTTCCTTGGTTGGGGGAATATCAACTGGAATGAAAAGCATCTTATTTCCGTGGTAAGAGCTGCAAAATAGTTTGCTGTTTGCCTCTGATTTGGCTATCTTTTTCCACGAACGAAAACTACTTCGGAGGACGAGATGGAAGAACAAAACAGTGTGTCGCGCAGAGAATTCATGGGAGGAATTATGGTCACAGGGCTTGCTGCCAGACTCGCTGGCGCAAAGAATGATACAAAGCGTGATCTCATCAAGCCGCCCAAATTGCAGGTGGGGGATACGATTGGCTTGGTCTCGCCCGCCAGCCCGGTGTTCGAGCCAAGCGAAGTGAAACAGGGAGAAAAAACTTTGCAAAAGTTGGGCTTTCGCGTCAAGCTCGGCAAACATGTTGGCTCAAAATGGGGCTATTTGGCCGGGTCTGACATGGAGAGGGCCCAGGACCTGATGGACATGTTCTTGGATGATGCTGTGCGCGCCATTGTGGCCTTGCGCGGCGGCTATGGAACAGTCCGTCTACTCCCCTATCTGGACTACGACAAAATCCGCAAACATCCGAAAATCCTGCTCGGTTACAGCGATATTACCAGCTTACATTTGGCCATTCACAAGCTGGCGGGAATAGTCACATACCACGGCCCGGTGGCTCTTTCGACTTTTAATGAATACTCGACCCGATACGTGATGAGAACTTTGACCCAGACAGAAGCAGTGGGAGAGATTGAAGACGCTCCGGACGCAATGCCCTTGACCTTCCCGGCTCAGAAGCAAGAAAGCGTGGTAGCGGGTCCGCTCGTTGGCGGCAATCTTACACTGGTCAGCACAACGTTAGGGACGCCATACGAGATCGACACGGCAGGCAAAATTCTGTTCTTGGAAGAAGTCGGCGAAGAGCCGTACTCTATCGACCGCATGCTTACACAATTGCTACAAGCAGGCAAATTGAATCGGACCAAGGGCATCATAGTCGACCGATGCGCCAAGTGCCAGCCCGCCGAATACAAACCCGCTTTCAATAACACCCTCAGCGTGGAAGAAATCATTCAGGATCGTCTGGGCGATCTGGGAGTTCCGGTGCTGTACGGATTATCCCTCGGCCATGTGGCGGACAAGCCGGTCCTGCCGTTGGGCATCACGGCAAGCGTGGATTTCTCCCGCGGCAAGATTGCCATTGTCGAAAGCGCAGTGGCTTAGACCTGCCAGAGTTATGAAGACGGAGGCGATGTTTCGCCAGGCTCCATTGACCGTCTCACTGTCGAACGGCCCGGCCTCATAACCTTGGTCTGATCTTTCATTTGGTTATGTCTTGGCTGCGGTGAGACCGTTTTTGCCAAACGGTTATCATGCTTCAATGGCTTGATTGGCTGAGAATTATCGCATGCGCTTTTATCGTGTTGCAAAGCTTTTTAAGCCACCACCCGCCCAACAGGTTTGGGAAAGTAGTGGCCTTGGTTTTGCGGCGATTTTTAGCAGAACCTATGAATGCCGCTCGTTTTCTATGCAGAGAAATTGAAGGCTGCGGCCTTTACGGTGTTTGCATATTCGAAACCAACAAACACGAAAATTCTATGAAACCGACTTCTCGTAATTTTACGCCATTTTTGATCTGCGTAATCCTCACAGCCGGATTGCTGAGTAAGCATTGCTTTTCAGCTCCAACTTCCACCACCGCGACGATAAGCTGGGATGCCGTCACGCAAGATACTTTGGGCAACCTTGAAGCCGACCCGGTCTACTATAACATCTATTGCGATACCTATCCCGGATTCACCCCGTCAGAAACGAATTTCCTCGCAGCAACAACCGGCACCAGCTACCAGCACACGGACTCGCGTTTGTCTGATTCCCAAGTCCATCTCTTTTACACAGTGACTGTCGTTGATATGTGGGGCAATACCTCCGAGCTTTCGACAAGAGTGGGCGAGGTAGATTTTGTTTTCGCCAAAGCGAAAATATTTTTGCAGGGCCGCTATCAGGCAGACACTGACGACATGGCCACCACGCTGGAAGATGGCGGCAACATTCCCTTGACGTCTCCTTACAGCGAAGCGCCGCGAACGGTCACCTCCATTCCCGCTGACGTTACCGACTGGGTGCTGGTCCAACTGCGAAGCACTTATAACGGCGCGACTGTTTCACAGCAATCGGTTTTCCTCAAAGCGGACGGAAGTCTGGTCGAGCCCGACGGGACAGCCGAAAATATTGGGCTGGTGAACGTCGTTAACGGCAACTATTATGTCGTCCTTCGCCACCAAAATCATTTGGCTGTGATGAGCGCAGCCGCTCAAGCGCTGAGTCGAACGAGCGCAGCTTTGTATGATTTTTCGACTGGCAACGCCAAATTTTATGGCAGCGGCGGCGCAACTTTGTTGGAGGAGAATGTCTATGGCATGTGGTCGGGAGACATCAATCAGGATGGGCAGATAACAACAACCGATTACACGCTATGGTACAATTCAGCGCGCGCTGGAGATTCCGGTTATCAAATTACCGATGTGAACGGCGATGGGCAGGTGACGACTTCGGACTATACCATCTGGTACAATAACGCGAGGGCGGGAGCTTCATCGGCGGTGCCGTAGCATTATGGCCGCAACTGATCTTTAAGCCGCTTTTTCAGCATTTCTCGGGCGCGGAAGATGCGCACTTTGACTGTGCCAATAGGGATCTTGAGCTGATCGGCAATTTCTTCGTAAGACTGATCTTCGGAATGGCGCAGCACGATAGCCGTCTTATATTTCTCAGGTAATGAGTCGATAGCTTCTTGGATCTGAAGACTCTTTTCGCGTGAAAGCAGGCCGCTCTCCGGCCCCTGAAATGTGGTATCGGGAAATTCCCGTTGCAGCTCACCGTCCTTAGCCTGGATGGGATTGTCCATGGGGTAGGTTTTGAGTCGCTTCTTGCGAAAGTGATCAATGCAATTGTTGACCGCGATTTTGTACAGCCAAGTGGAAAAGGCATATTCGGCATTAAAGGTAGCCAGCGCATTAAAAGCCTTGATGAAAGTCTCTTGGGTTAGATCTTCCGCCTCGATCTTATTTCTAACCATGCGATAGATGAGATTGAAAATCTGTCCGCGAAAGCGATTCAAGATTTCTTCATAAGCCTTTTGATCGCCTTCAAGCGCCTGCCGAATTGGAATTAAATTTGTGTCGCCCATGCTTTAACGATAAGAGCCATTGTAAAGGTTGTTCGCCGAAAAGTACATCAAAAATGGCTAACAAGCAAGCAAAGAAAAAGTAGTTGCAAAAAAGTTTAGTAAGCTTTAATTTGCACCACACAATCAACGGGTCACAAGACCTGAAAACTGAATTCAACAAGCTTTTCGATTACTTCTTATTTATGGTACAAGCTGTCGGTATCGATATCGTGGATATGGGCCGCTTTCAAAAAGCGGTAGAAAAATGGGGACAGCGTTTTACACATCGAATTTTGACGGAAAAGGAAATAAAGTATTGCCGGCGGAAAGCGACAGGGGTGCAATCCATGGCCGTGCGTTTTGCTGCCAAAGAAGCGTTGATAAAATGCCTTCCACCACAAGAAAAGATCGCTTTTCCCTGGCACGATGCCGAAATCCTCAGTGGGAAAGGCGGAAAGCCGGCCATCTCTTTGCATGGGCGGGTAGCACAACTATTAAGGGACAAGCAAGTGCTGGTGAGCTTGTCCCATAGCGAAAATTCCGCAGTCGCTGTTATCATCCTGCAATAATTCGGGGTAACCTTGCCATGAAAGTCGTCGTCACTGCTCAACAGATGGCCGCGATGGACAAATACACCATCGGGCAAGTGGGAATTCCCGGTGTCGTTCTCATGGAGAATGCCGGGCGAGGCATCACACAAGTGGCCTTGTTTATGCTGGGTGAGCCAAAGCAAAAGCTCGTGCAAATTTTTTGCGGCTCCGGCAACAATGGCGGCGATGGTTACGTGGTCGCCCGCCACCTTCTCAACCTCGGCGTTCGAGTGGAAACCTTTATCCTTTCCCAGCGAGAAAAAATCAAAGGGGATGCTCACACCAATCTCATCATTTTGGAAAATATGGGACATGCTCCAACCTTTATTGATCATGTTCCTAACCGGCCGTTAAACCTGCCAAATTTGATTGTCGATGCTATTCTGGGTACCGGGGTGACCAGCCCTTTGCAGGGGCTTTATGCGCAGGCGGTCGAATACATAAATTCATTGTCCGTGCCAGTGTTGGCTGTGGATATTCCAACCGGGATTAACGCCGACACCGGCGCAATAGAAGGGCCGGCGATCAAGGCTGCCAAAACAGCGACCATGGCCTTGCTCAAGCGCGGTTTGTTGTTTTCGCCGGGAAGAGAACACGCTGGACAAGTTGAGATGGTAGATATTAGCATGCCGCCCTCGGTGGCTGTCAGGCAGTCGCCAAAGGTATTTCTTCTTGAAAAAGAGGATGTCGTACCTTGGCTGCCGAAGCGCCCACCTGCAGCACACAAAAACCAATGCGGAACCGTGGCGCTGATAGCCGGTTCGCGCGGATTCACCGGCGCTGCGGCACTCGCCGCAGAAGCAACCCTGCGCACCGGCGCCGGCTTGGCCTACCTGTGCATCCCTGCCAGCTTGAACATCATCTTTGAAACCAAAAGCACCGAAGTCATCACCTGGCCGTTTGACGATGCCGATATGGGCTACCTGCACAGCCATAGCTTTGGCGAGATTTTGAGCCGAATTCAAACGCAAAAAGTAGTTGCCTTGGGCCCGGGCCTTGGGCAACACGGCAAAACCGTCGAGCTTGTTCACCTACTTTTGCAGAACCTGGACAAGCCACTGGTGCTCGATGCCGATGGGTTGAATGCTTGTGCATCCAATCCAGAATTGATAAAGAATTATCCGGCCGAATTGGTGCTCACGCCGCATCCGGGGGAGCTTTCCCGTCTTATCGGCGCTTCGGCCAAAGAAATAACCGCCGATCCCATCGAAGTCGCACGCGGAATTTCGCAGGCATGGAAAAAGGTTTTAGTACTCAAAGGTGGGCCGACAGTAGTGGCATTGCCGGACGGCCGGGTTTTCATCAATTCTACCGGCAATGCCGGGATGGCAACGGGCGGCTCCGGAGATGTTCTCACCGGCATCATTGCGGGACTGCTGGCACAAGGACTGGGCGCGGAACAAGCGGCGTTGGCCAGCGTTTACATCCACGGTTTGGCGGGAGATTTGGCATGTGCAAGCCTGGGTGAAATGGGAATGATTGCAGGAGACATTTTGCAGAGAGTGCCCCAAGCGATTTTATCCATTCAAAGCAAGCACGATGCCCGGCGGGGTGATCGATCGATACAATACTATTTTTGACCTGAGGGAAGCCGCTTTTGTTCACGGAGCAAATTCATCCTCGTTCCGCTCGATTGAATAAAACCCCTCGCAAGATAACGTTGCACATTTTTGTGGGAACTGCATGAAATTGACAGGATTTGTCCGCTGGAAGCTTCCGCTCATTATTTGGGCGTCCATCATCCTAACGCTTACCTCCTATCCAACCTTGGAAGGTCCGGACCTTGGATTTGAAGCCCAAGACAAGCTGGAGCATTGCCTGGCATATTTTGTTCTTGGATTTCTGCTGGTTCGGGCTATCGGTGAAGACAAATCCGCACTGGTGCAAAGAGCGGTGCAAAAGGCTCTCGTGTTCGGTACCCTGTTTGCGCTGTTTGACGAAATTCACCAGTTGTTCATTCCTGGCCGTTCTTGTGAGCTGTGGGATGGAGTTGCGGATGTCGTTGGGCTTCTCCTATCGCAATTGGCTTTTCTCATGATTAATCGATATCGCTGGAAAAGAAGCGAAATGATACTGAGCAAAACAAAAGTCGAGCTGCAACATGAAGAACTTTTACAATAAGCTGCGTAAGGCAATAGGTTTTAGTATTGTTGTGTTCTTATGTCCTTGGTTGGCGAACGCCCAAGAACTGGAATATTCCCCGCCGCGGTTCGTCTTGGGCGGCAGTGGAGCATTGTTCCGGATTTCCTTGGATCAATTCGAGTCGGTATATGAAAGCCGTCTTGGCCCCAGCTATGGCGGACTTGCAGGCGTCCGCGTTTATAGGGGCCACTATCTGTTGTTCAAATACGCAAGCTTCCAACAAGATGGCAAAGAAGGCACGCATAAAGAATCCGGTTTGAGCCTGCGCGACGCGCATTGGCAGGAACAATGGTACAACCTCGGCGTGCGGATACATCCGTTCACAGCGCGTCGCACGCAATCCTATTATGGCTTTGGCGTGGTGTTTTATGACGTGCAGGAAAAGCCGCAGCTTTCCGTTTTTAGCTCGACCTCTCAGAAAAAGGACTCGGAGCTGGGAAACGGCTTTTACCTGGAATTGGGAATCGAGCACTTCATATATCGACGACTGGCGCCGTTTTTCGAGCTGGAAGTCGCTTCCGGCGGCGTTCGCGGCAAGACCGGCTTTGAAGCCTTTAGTGTGGGCGGATTTCGCTTCGCCTTGGGCCTTAATTGGTGGCCATTCTAAAATATACTGTTTTGCGTAAGCAGGCAGAAAAACAGAATTTTCCCTTGCATTTGCATAGCTAATATGTTATTTTAGGCCGCCCAGTTGGGAAAAATGTATCATGCAAATTCAACAAAATACATAGAAGGAGGTGATCCCTTTGGCAGAGACAGCTTATTGTGTCAAGTGTAGAGCAAAAACAGAAATAAAAAATCCGGTGCAGGTGACTATGAAAAATGGTCGCCCGGCGGTAAAGGGGGTATGTGCCAAGTGCGGTACAGGAGTCTACAAAATCATACCCAAAAAATAATGCGCAACAAACTCGGAAAATGGTCAGCCTTGCATTGCAGGGAGGATGGCCATCGTGTGATCACCTACCCTCTTACCAAAACATTCCGAGTCAAGTCTGTAAGGCGAAGATCGAGATCTTCGCCTTTCTATTTTGTGCTCGACCGACAAGATGGATATTCTTCAAGCCAATGAATATATGTTGGAGTGACAAACAAGTCTGGCGTAAAGCACAACCTAATAAATTCGGTACTCCCTGGTTTTCATTCAGATACTATTTCCTCCGAAAACTGCTAACGGTGAATTGACGCCTGCTTTACAGTGCGGTCGCCAGAAGAGAATTTTTGCGCCCTCATCTCTTGACGATTGATTGTGACCTTACATAGGATACATATGAGATGGTTTTGGCTTCTTGTCCCAGTTATTCTGTGCGTTTGTAGCAAGTCGAATTTGCTCATCATTAACCAATCTCTTGGGCGGGGCGAAGCGACCAGCCAATTGGCTTTCAAAGTGCAACAAGCCTGCGAAATGCAGGTCGAATTGCAGGCGCGGGCTGACACGGATTGGGGTGAAGTCGACAACGAAAGCGCTACATTGAAGGTCGTCTGGACTGGTAAGTCCAAGCTGGACAGCCAGCATGTTGTTCTCTTCATGGGCCGAACGGAGTTTCCGTATCGTTTTTCTTTGGGCCACCTACCTGCCGGTCACTACATCTTGCAGATGACGTTCGATCCCGACAAATCACGGCCAAATGCTAAAACCGTCTTCCTGCGATCTCTGTCGCTTTTCACCAAAACGACAAAGGACGCAGACTATGATGTCTATCGCTACAGCCCAGTGCTTTATGGACGAGGGATGCAAAACACTCACTCGGACATTCCTTTGTTGATGTACTATGAACGAAAGACAGCTTCGGATAGCTTGCGAGAAATTGCCTATACGGTCATTTTCAGCAATGAGGATGGTGGTACAGACACGGAAGGGCTGCTGCAAAACTGGGGCAGAACAACGGACATCGAATGGCTCTATTCTGTTTTCTTGGACAAACAAGGTAACTTTGTCACTGGCCGGTTTCAGGGTCGCCATCATGTCGAGACGGAATACGCCGGCTCATTCATGGATCAGCACGCGGCGCTTAATATTTGCACCTCAAATAATATGGCGAGACAGGATACGACTTCAGAGCTGAAATTCTGTTTGACTCCACTCTTAGAGTTGCCCCAGGGGAAGACACGCGAAGCGGCAATGGATTTCTACCCCTTCACCTATGAAATCACCAATAAAGAAATGTGCCGCGAAGGGAAATATGAATCGACGCCCGACGCATTCACTCATCAGGCCAGTGACTTGCGCGATTATCTGATGATCGACATTGATTTTGAGGCAAACGGGAAAGGACTTTGCAATTTGATGCCAGCGGTCTGTTTGCTTGCGGATACGAATGTTTGGTACAGCGCAGATCACCATTTGATGAAAAAGGGTCCCCAAGATCGTTCCCCGCGACGAATGACCATCGAGCTGCCGCCAGGTACCGCATTGAATCAACTGGCGTTTCTAAAATTCGCGAATCCGCAATTTGCAGATTCGGCGTCGTATCTCGAGATTCGTGCTATTCAACAAATTGCCATGCTGGATCGAAATTACCAGCTCCTGATTCACCCCTTTTCCTGGTCAGGTCTCGTGCGACGGATCACCCTGCCGAGCCCCAACGAATTACGGTTCGCCTTGCGACTTGAGCCGTCATAGTTGCTTATCAACGTTTGCCGGAATACAAGACGAAATGATCCTCAATCGTACGCCAATACGCGGATGATGCCCATCGTCGCCCCCGATTCATCGGAGGTGGTGGTATCACTGACTGAGTAAATGTGTTTGACGCTGTTGGTTCTGATGAATTCATTCACTTGCTCATCGAGGCCGTTCAGTTGTCCGGCGGTTTTAAATATCTTTAAATCCAAGGTAAAGGTCACGACCTTTGGCATAGACAATCTTCTCCTATGTTTTTCGAAACCCTCTGATCTCCCAGTCCCGAGCTTTTGGACTACATCTTGGCGATAGCTTGTTCCACTACTCTCCAAGCCAACAAGGCGCATTTCACGCGCGTCGGGAAATCGCAGACCCCCTTGAGCGCAACGAGATCCCCCAAGCGATCCGAATTCAAGCCTGCTTTGTTTCCTGTTACCATGCCGGCAAAATCATCAATTAATTCCCTGATTTCCGCAATGGTCTTTCCCTTTAGCTGTTCAGTCATCATCGATGCGGAGGCTTGGCTGATGGCGCAGCCAGTGCCTTCGAACTCGACGCGGTCAAGGGTTGGCCCTTTGAATTTTACCGACAGTTTGATCTCATCGCCGCAGAAAGGATTCCTGCCTTCCAGATGCAAGTCGGCATCCTCAATGGTACCTCTGTTCTTTGGGTACTTGAAATGCTCCAGAATAATTTCTTGGTACAACTCGTTCAAGTCCATTTGGCAAAATAATCCTTTGCTTCTTCCAAGGCCCGCACCAGCGCATCGATGTCCTCCTTGGTATTGTACAAGTAAAAGCTTGCCCTCGCGGTAGCGGGGACTTGCAGCCTCTTCATCACCAGCCGGGCGCAATGGTGGCCCGAGCGGATAGCGACGTTTTTACTGTCTAAAAAAGTGGCCAGATCGTGGGGGTGAACGGCGTCGAGCGAAAAAGAGATGGCCGACCCATGATCATCCATCGGGCCATATATCTTCAGTCCTCCAACGGCACGCAATTGCTCTAAGGCGTATTGAGTGAGTTGATGGTCGTTATCCTCAATGTGCTCCATGCCCACTTTTTCCAGGAAATCGATAGCCTCGGACAAACCAATCGCTCCGGCGATGTTTTGCGTGCCGGCTTCGAACTTCCACGGCAGATCGTTCCAGGTCGAACGGTAGTAATCCACGTCGCTGATCATTTCGCCGCCAAAATGGATAGGATCCATCTCCTGCAAAAGCTCCGCCTTTCCATAGAGAACGCCGATTCCCATGGGTCCCAGCATCTTGTGGCCGGAGAAGGCCAGGAAATCCACATCGAGATTGGCCACATTCACCTTTGTGTGCGGAACACTCTGCGCGCCGTCGACCAAGACCTTGGTGCCATATTGGTGTGCCGCTTGGATGATTTGTTTGATAGGATTGATCGTCCCTAGAGCATTGGAGATATGGGTGATAGCCAGCAGCTTGGTCTTGTAAGACAGCAACTGATCCAACTGGTTTAGACAAAGCTTTCCCTGCTCATCAAATTCGATGAATCGCAGCTTGGCGCCGGTTCTCTGTGCCGTCATTTGCCAGGGAACCAAATTACTGTGGTGCTCCATCTCCGTGATCAGGATTTCGTCCCCAGCTCTTAAAAACTTTTGTGCCCATCCCGCGGCGACAAAGTTGATGGCCTCCGTAGCATTACGAACAAATACGACTTCCTCGACCGTTCTGGAGTTGATGAAACGAGCCACTCGCGCCCGTGCTTGTTCATAAGCCGCCGTTGCTTTTTCCGCCAAACGATATGCACCCCGGTGGGCATTGGCGTTGTGCTCCTGATAGTAGCGGGTCATCGCGTCAATCACCTGTTGCGGCTTTTGGCTGGTAGCCGCGCTGTCCAGATACACCAACCCATTGTTCTCTTCATGCTGAAAAATGGGAAAAAAGCTGCGTATCATGGCAGCGTCAAAGCTGATGGTGTCTTTCGTTTTGGAGGCTATATATTCCATCTCAATCTAATTCCACCTCCACTTTTCCGTCCCGTACGCGCGCAGGAAAAGTCGCGACTCCTTCATAAGCCGGCAAGGAAAGCGCCTCACCAGTTTTTGCATTAAACTGCGCACCATGCATGGCGCAGGTGATCACCTCGCCGTCCACATAGCCTTCGGAAAGTGGCACCTCTTCATGCGAACAGCGATCCTCCAGGGCGTAGACCTCTTCGCCAAGGCGGATGAGGGCGATCGCTTTTCTGCCAATTTGCACTCGGCGAATCGCGCCAAGCTCCAAGCGATCGAATTCAATAACGGGTTTAAATGTCGGCATGTTTGAAGTTCCGTTTTTCAGGCGGGAACCTTGTGATACGCATTCCACCTGCAGCATATCGACAGAATTCCTCCCAGTCGATTTTTTATAGCATTCCCAACTCTAATTTGGCCTCATCGGACATCAGGCTCGGATTCCAGGGTGGTTCCCACACGACATCGATAAAAACATCCTTTACACCAAAGACCGAACGCACCTTATACTCGACCTCTGCCGGCAAGCTTTCGGCTACCGGACAAGCGGGCGAAGTTAAGGTCATGGTAATTCCCACAACGTGGTCATCATCGATGTTGACTTCATATATCAAACCCAGCTCGTAAATATTCACCGGAATCTCCGGATCGTAGCAAGTACGCAAGGCATCCATGATTTTTTCCATCAACTCTTCCATATCGGATGTTTCTGCCATACGCCTCGCTCCTTTAAATTCCTCGGAACCGATCGAATCTTGTCGATCGGCATACTACGCCGTGCGCCTGGCGAGTCTGTCGTTGACCAGCGCTTCCGCCTGTTCCCGCAGCTCGGTCACCTTAATGCGATTCGTTACGTCTCCGGCAAATGCCTGCACCATAATTTTGCGAGCGTTTTCTTCGCTAATGCCGCGAGTGCGCAGATAAAAAATACCGTTCGGATCGAGCTGGCCGACCGTGCCGCCATGGGTGCAGCGCACGTCATCGGCAAAGATTTCCAATTGCGGTTTGGTATCGATTCTGGCGTTTTCCGAAAGCACCAAATTCTTATTGGACTGAATGGCATCGGTTTTTTGCGCCGGTTTGCGCACATGGATTTTGCCGCTAAAAACTCCTCGCGATTGATCATCTAAAATACCTTTGTATAACTCACGGCTTTGGCAATACGGTTGAGCATGATCGATCAGAGTGTGGTTGTCCATGTGTTGTTGACCGGAGGCCAAATAGAGGCCATTCAAAATGCATTCGCTGCCTTCTCCGTCTATTACGGCATTGATGTCATTGCGAACGAGGGCCCCGCCAAACGATAGAGAAAGTGAAGTAAAGCTGCTGTTTCTTCCCTGATAAATCTGTTGGACAGCAACATGATAAGCCTCCTCGCTTTCGCGTTGCACCTTGTAATGGTCCACCACCGCATTGTCCGCCACAACGATTTCGGTCACCGGATTGGTCAGGTAAGACCCTTTGCCCAGCCCTATATAACTTTCTATAACGCTCGCCTGGCTGCTCTCCTCTGCCACAATCAAAGTGCGTGGATGGGAGACAAAATCTCCTGCATCTGCATGCGCGACAAACAGCAGGTGAATAGGAGTGGTCCTGATCGTGCCCCTTGAGATATGAACAACACCGCCGTCCTCAATGAAGGCAGTATTCAAAGCGATGAACGGGTGGCTCGCATAGCGGGCATATTGCGCGAGGTACTTTTCAATCAACCGCGGTTGGTTTTCCACTGCTTGAGCGAGACTGCTAACGGTCACGCCAGCGGTCATTTCGCCTGCCGCAGAAAGCTCCGGGACGTATTTGCCGTTGATGAAAACCAACTGGTGCATTTGCGGGTCGCCATAGGTAAAACTCCGTATCTCTTTTCTGAGAGCGTCGAAAGCCGGTCTAAATTGCGCGAGCTTAAAATGACCCGCGGCGATGGGCGAAATGTCCGTGTGCCGCCATTCTTCGTCGCGCAACGTTGGAAACCCCAGCTCTGAAAAACTGGCGAGCGCTTTCTGGCGAATCTGGTTGATGGGAGAGCCGGCTTTGCCGTTCAGATTTTTCTGAAAAAGCTCAAACTGGGCCGAATACCAATCAATATAGTTTTCCGCTTGACTCATGCCATAACCTCCTATGCCGCCACCGCATCGGTGTTTTGCCAAGAGTCCTCTTTTACCCAGTCATAGCCGTACTCCTCAAGATGCAAGGCAAGCTCCTTGCCTCCGGACTTGACGATCCGACCATCAAAAAGGACGTGCACAAAATCGGGAACAATATAATTCAGCAGCCGCTGGTAATGGGTCACGACGACCACTGCGTTTTCTTTGCTGCGAAGCTTGTTGACCCCGTTCGCTACGATCTTTAGGGCATCGATATCCAGGCCCGAATCGGTTTCGTCCAGAACTGCCAATTTAGGTTCTAATATGGCCATTTGAAAAATCTCATTGCGCTTCTTCTCTCCGCCAGAAAATCCTTCGTTTATTGAGCGACTCAGAAACGCCTCATCCATTTCCACTAGTTTGAGCTTTTCCTTGGCCAGGCGCAAAAAATCCGTGGCGCCGGTCTTTTCCAAGCCTCTATAGGCCCGTATCTCATTCAATGCCGTGCGCAAAAAATAGGAAGAATTCACTCCTGGTATCTCGACCGGATATTGAAACGCCAGAAACAATCCTTCTCGCGCGCGATCTTCGGGAGACATTTCCAGCAAATCCTTGCCAAGATAGCGAACCTCGCCCGCAGTTACCGTGTATTCCGGGCGGCCGGCCAAAACCTGAGCCAGGGTGCTCTTGCCGGATCCGTTAGGTCCCATAATAGCGTGAATCTCGCCGACACCCACCTGCAGGTTCAAACCTTTTAATATTTCCTTGCCTTCAACTTCCACATGCAAATTTCGAATCTCTAACATCGATCACTTTCTCCAAATTGTGTGCATCACTTTATGCGCCTGAAACCGCCTCAAAGGCAATTTCCGCCTCCTTCCAACGCCTGCCTATCTCCTACAATCCTTGACCACGTCTGACTACACTTGACCATCCTTGACAACGTTTGACCATTCTTGACCATCCTTGACAATGCTTGACTACTCTTGACCCTTCTTGACTTTCGCCGCCCCAAATGTTTGACCACTGTTTGACCACGTCTTCTACCCCACACTCCCTTCCAGACTCACACTCAACAGCTTTTGCGCTTCCACAGCAAATTCCATGGGCAATTCTTTAAAGACCTCTTTACAGAAACCGTTGACGATCATGGAAACAGCATCTTCTTTGGAAATGCCACGTTGGTTGAGATAGAAGATTTGATCCTCACCGATTTTCGAGGTGGTCGCCTCATGCTCCATTTGCGCGGTACTGTTGTTAACCTCGATGTAAGGAAACGTATGCGCCCCGCACTTGTCGCCGATCAGTAAAGAATCGCATTGGGAAAAATTGCGGGCACCGCTTGCTCCTTTGAGGATTTTTACCTGCCCGCGGTAGCTGTTCTGCCCAAAGCCAGCCGAAATGCCCTTCGAGACGATGGTGCTGCGCGTGTTTTTGCCAATGTGAATCATTTTCGTCCCAGTATCCGCCTGCTGATGATTGTTGGTGAGGGCAACGGAATAGAACTCACCGATTGAATTCTCGCCCATCAGGATGCAACTGGGATACTTCCAGGTGATGGCTGAGCCGGTTTCGACTTGCGTCCAGGAAATCTTGGAATTGACGCCCTTTGCCATGCCGCGCTTGGTGACAAAATTGTACACTCCGCCTTTGCCATCCTTGTCGCCAGGATACCAGTTTTGCACGGTGGAATACTTGATCTGCGCATTATCGTGGGCAATCAACTCCACAACGGCCGCGTGTAATTGGTTTTCGTCGCGCATGGGCGCGGTGCAGCCTTCCAGATAGCTGACATAAGCACCTTCATCGGCAATGATCAGAGTCCTCTCGAACTGACCAGTCTTGGCGGCATTGATGCGAAAGTAGGTGGACAGCTCCATCGGACAACGGATGCCTTTGGGCACGTAAACGAATGAGCCGTCGCTAAAAACAGCGGAGTTGAGGGAAGCAAAAAAATTGTCGTTGTACGGAACCACTGTGCCCAAATATTTCTTAACCAGCTCTGGGTGATTTTGCACCGCTTCGGAAAACGAGCAAAAAATAATTCCCAACTCGGCCAATTTTTCTTTAAAAGTGGTGGCAACCGATACGCTGTCCAGCACGGCATCCACTGCCACTCCGGCCAGAGCCTCTTGTTCGGCCAGAGGAATTCCCAATTTGTTGTACAAGGCCAAGATCGCCGGATCGACATCGGCGAGGCTGTTGGGCCCGCCCTTTTTTTTCGGCGCCGAATAATAGACAATATCCTGATAATCGATGGGCGGATATTTGATGTTGGCCCAGGTCGGCTCTTTCATGGTCACCCAGTTCCGGTAGGCCTTGAGGCGCCATTCCAACATAAAGTCCGGCTCCTGCTTTTTTGCAGAGATCATGCGAATAATATCTTCATTCAATCCTCGCGGCACGGAATCCGCTTCAATCTTGGCGGAGAAACCATATTTATATTCTTGGCTCGCTAATTTTTCGATCGTGCTTATCTCAGTATTCATCCACAAACCTCTTCTTCCGGTACTAAATGATCTGTCTACTTACTCTAAATGTACGCGCGTCCATCAAGAGTGATGGAGTTCCTATAAGGTGGTCGCCACAGAACACAAGTCCGCCAACGTGATATTCTTAAAGTATGAAACCAGTTGCTTCTGGATAGGTCCAAAGGTCTCTTTGAGATCACAGATTTCGGCCCGATCGCAATTGTGCTCTTCATCCTCACATTCGGTAAGGCGGATTGGCCCTTCGATGGCTTGGACTATGTCAGCCAAGGAGACGTCTCGAGCCGCCAAATTCAAGACGTAGCCGCCGTATGCCCCTTGAACTGAACGGATAATCCCGGTTTTGGTCAGCTCCTGCAAAATTTTCGCCAACAATTGTTGCGGAATCTGATACTGTTCTGCAATCTCTCTGACCGTAGCCACGCGTCCTGCTTCAAGAGAAGAAATGTAGCGCAAGGCCCAAATGCCGTATTCCGTCTTTTTGCTTAATTTCATCATCGATTAAATCGGACTATTTTAGTCTTATTTGTGCATCTACAACAGAAGCGCTATGGAACTTATTCCGACTTAATAGAGATCGGTAAAACTCTGGATGCTTTTGAAAAGAGGCGTCAAGATTTAGGGCGGCAGGTGGCTTTCGAGAGGAGTGGCATAGACTAAGAAGTCAACACATCGGTTCTCAAAGCTTGAACAAAAAAGGCGAGTCACCTGGGCTCGCCTGAAATCTCAATTCTGCGGAGGGTGGCTATAAATAATCACTGCGATAATCTTTAATCTTTGCTTCATCTTTCAAAGCTTTGTACCAGAGACCAAACATCGCTTGTTGCTTGGTTTGTAGTACTTGCCGCTTGAGGGATTCCTTTTGTTGGGCAAACTCTTGTTCGTTGAATGGTGTTTTGTCCACCAGTTGCAGCAAGTAATAGCCGCGGGTGCTTTCGACCGGAGGAGCGAACTGCCCGACTTCCAAACCAAAAGCGGCACCGACAAAACGAGTTTCGCGCCCGACGTTGGGCACATAGCCGGACATGGTAAAAAAGTCTGTCTGTTGAATGGTTAGGCTGTCTTGGCCGGCAACAGCCTCCAGGGAAGCGCCTGCTTTAATTTTGTCATAGGCTGCTTGGCAGCGTGACTTGGCCAATTCCATTCGCTTTTGATTCTTCAAACTGGAGATGATTTGGGCGCGCACTTCCGTCAACGGTTTGGTGTGCTCAGGGACGATCTCCGTTACAGAGAGGACAACAAAACCCTTGTCAAGATAGAACACGTCGCTGACTTTGCCCTTTTTACTTCTAAACACAAAACGATTTATCCTTCGCTCCATGCCGATGCCTGGAATCACATCCTCTATGCCAAAAAGCGGGCTTTGCTGGACGGCAACCCCTTCCGCCTTGGCGACAGTGGTAAGGTTGCTTTCTTTGGCGGTTTCGGCGATGTAATTTGCTTCGTCCCGCAAGGATTCGCGTGTTGCCGCCGAGGGTTCGAACTTTAGCAGGACGTGCCGTGCTTTGACCTCAAGCTCGCCCTTTTCCTGCTTCTTGTCTTCGACCTTGATGATGTGCAAGCCAAATTGCGTTCGCACAGGGCCCACTACTTCCCCAATATTCGCCGCAAATGCCGCATCTTCGAACGGTTTTACCATGGAACCCTTTTTGAAAAAGCCCAAGTCGCCGCCGTTTTTCGCCGAGCCGGGATCTTTCGAGTAAAGCTCTGCAAGCTCGGCGAAATTACCTCCACCTTTAGCTTCGGACAAAATATCCGCAGCCTGCGCCAACGTGGCCTCCGAGTCCGCCTTGGTCGCCTTTACTTCCAACAACACATAATCGATCTTGTGCTTCTCGACCTCGTGGAATTCTTTTTTGCTCTGCGCGTCGTAATATTCTTTGATCTCTTCCTCTTTTGGCTCCGGAGCAGATTTGGTAAAACTCGCCGCGTTATAAAAAAGATAATGCACCTTTGCCTTCTGATTGCTTTTCATGTATTGTAGCTTGGCGTCATCATCCGTAACGACAGCCGAGGCGCGTATCAGGTTGTCCAGCCCTTGCATCGGCAACACGAGACGAACATATTCTTCTACCGGCCCCCAGTTGGCGGAGGGATTCTCCAACGCCGCTTTGTATTTCTTAAGATCGAAGGTGCCGGACGAATCCAGAAAAGCCTGGTTGTTGCGCAAAATGTCCGGGGGATTATTATATAGCTCCTCAACAATGGCGGCATCGGTGGGCTCAAGGTGGATTTTGTTCGTCACCTTGGCGAGAAGCCGCTGCTGTAAAAGATTTTCATAGACCTTGTTCTCGATCTGCTGAAGCTGGTAACCCTCGGCATCGCTGCCGGACTGTTCACGATAAGATGCTAATTCCTGTTGATAACGATTATAAAATTCCTCATAGCTGATTTCTTGGCCGTTGACAATGGCGATCACGCCTTTGGGCTGCTGCCTTTTGAATCCGCCCATTCCCCAATCGATGATGATGGTCAAAATGAATGCGAATACCAGGATCATGAGAATGGTTTTGGTATTTTCGCGCATTCGGTTCATTAAAGCCATGGTATTATCCTCGTTGACAAAGTAGCATGAATTAAGGTAAATGAAAATGCTTATCTGCTGAATACACAGTCAGCACGTAATTTTCGAGCCGAGAGAATCAAATGCCTTCGGTATTATTGAGCATGTAATGGACTATAACTCAAACCCTGAAATCTGAATGGCATGCAATCCCGTTTCAGCAATAGCGGCAAAATATAGCATCGCTCCGACTAAAATGCAAGGTGTTTTTCTGGGCAATTCCTTCGACTGCGAAGGATGGACTACTTGGGACACGGAGGTACCTACACTGGTCGTCGGGCATCAAGGTTTTCTGTTGCTTATTAATAAGGAAATAATTAAAATTGGCCCCATCAAGTTTGGAGCAAAGATGTTGGTCGATTTGGCTGTTATCAGTTTATGGGGAGGATTGGTCGCATTGGACACCACGGCTGCTTTTCAGGTGCTCATATCCCATCCGTTGGTTTCCGGTGCGGTTATCGGACTGCTGCTGGGCAATTTTCCTATGGGATTTGCAATAGGAGTCATTCTGGAGCTTATCTGGTTAAGCGAATTTCCCGTAGGCGCCGCTCCATTTTCCGAAGGCAATATCGGGGCAGCCGTTGCAGCGGCCGTCGGCATAATCGCTGCCGGGAGAACCGGGAGACCCGAGATATCGCTTTCGCTTGCCTTGCTTGTCGGCGTGCTAATCAGCATGATCGGTGGACATCTGGTGGTGCTATTGAGGAAGATAAATGGGCGGCTGTACGAAAATATCTTGGATAATAAAAAGCTAACCATAAACATGGTGGAGCGCTATCATTTTAGCGGGATAGCATTGGCATTTCTGTCCGGGATGCTGTTGACCGCCGTTTCGGTGGCGTTTTTTGGCTTTCTCCTTTTGCCGGCCATCATTGCCTATTTGCCGAAATCGATTGACAAATTCTTAGCTCCAGTTAGCGCGGCCTTCTTGGGGATCGGATGCGGCGTCTTATTTTATCTATTTCTCAGCCGCAAAAATTGGTGGCTCATCATCGTCGGAGCGGCAAGCGGCACTGTGCTGTATTTTTCATAGGAATTAAGACATTCTCAGTGATGTGATGGAAGAACAACGGGAATCGGCTTCGCAAACATCCGAAGAAGGCTATACAACCAGGCGGATCAAACGCTCTGACCTCATCCGTATGCTACTGCGCTGTTTCTTAGTGCAGGGCTCATGGAATTTTAAATCCATGATCGGGTTGGGGTTTTGCTATTGTGCTGCTCCAATCGCTAAACGGCTGTTCACTTCCCGTGAAGATCAAGATAGCTTTTTGCGACGGCATCTGGAATTTTTTAACGCCCATCCCTACTTTGCAAGCTGGTGCTTAGGTGCCGTTGCCAAATTAGAAGAAGATGCCGAGAGAAAAAATTGGATTGATTTCCGCCCGATTTCCGTTTTCAAAGAGAGGCTGATTGGCCCCTTGGGCGTCATTGGTGACCGCCTTTTTTGGAGTGGCATTAAGCCTGCGGTAGCAGGCGTGGGAGTTTGGTTGGCGCTGTCCATTAATTGGATCGCCTTACCGATTTTTCTGATTCTGTATAATGTGCCGCATTTCTACATCAGAGCCAAAGGGTTGCGTCTTGGCTACAGAAAAGGTTTCGACATCATATCCGACCTCTCTGTTCGGCGTCACGAGTCATGGTTTTCTACGGTGGAAATTATTGGTAGTTTGGTAGCCGGACTTTGCATTTCCTCTTCCGTGCATTGGGCCCACCGACAAGGCTCTGTCTTTGCGATCAGTTTTTTGTTATCTGTGGCAATAGCGGTTATTTTTTTGCATTATAAAAAGTCCGTCAACCTGGCGTTGTTGGTCGCCACGGCGGCAGCAATTGCTTTGGGCATAGCCTGGCAGCAATGATGCTTCTTGCTTTCAAACGCATTCAATTACTCTGACATGTATTGGGAATAAGCAACAAGGAAGGGTAGGAGATGTGGAACATGCAAAATCAAATTGGAGGAGTAACATTGACGGCTAAAGGTTGAGTATCCTCTCTACTCAGCATACGGCTGGCGCAAAGAGGGATTCTCGATTCCTCCACCATGCCAGAGTGTCATTACAGCAAATTAGCCGTTCTCGATTTCCTCGAAAAACAAACTACTGCACAAGTTTAGCAGCAATATCTGTGAGAGATCCATATGATCAGCAAGGTCTTCGAAGTCAAAAACAAATTAGGAATTCACGCTCGGCCGGCCGGGCTCTTGGTCAAAACTGCCGCGCGTTACAAATCCTCTGTGTACATTTCCAAGAATGGCAATGAAGTAAACGGCAAAAGCATTATGGGCGTTCTGATGCTCGAAGCTGGCTTTGGCAGCAAAATTGAAGTGCGAATTGATGGCGAAGATGAGCATGCCGCTATGCAAGAGATCGGGAAATTGATTGAAGAACGAAAATTTGACGAAGAGTAGAAATGCCTGCCAGGACAAAAAACACCCAATTTGAGTGATACCATGCTGAAGCGACTCAGTGAAAAAAAAGGAGAAATACAGATTCAAGGCATAGCTGCTTCACCGGGAATTGCCATCGGCGAAGCTTACGTCTTGAGCGGCGATCCGCTCCAAGTCGAATCTCAGGTGCTGCTCGAAAAAGACGTAAACGCAGAGATCGAAAAGTTCAAGCTCGCAGTGGAGAAAACCAAGGATGAGCTTCGGCATCTACGTGCCGAAACGGCAAAAACCTTGGGAGAAGAGAGCGCGCGAATCTTTGAGACGCACCAGCTTATGCTGGAAGATGAGCTGATCATCGATGAAACGGTGCGTCGCGTCAAAGCTGAAAAAAGAAATGCAGACCTGATCTTTCTCAAGGTCATCGAATCGCTCGAATCTTCTCTTTCGAAAATGGGGGATGAATATCTTACGGCCCGAAGTGCAGATCTGCGCGACGTGAAACGGCGGGTCATCAAGAATTTTCAAGGTGACGGTCAAGCCCCCCTGGCTCAGTTGCGCAATCCAGCGGTGGTCATCTCCCGGGAGTTGACGCCCTCTGATACCGTCAGCCTCGACCGTACCAAGGTGCTTGGCTTTGCTACTGATTTGGGTGGTCGGACTTCCCACGCAGCAATTATGGCAAGATCTCTAAAAATCCCGTCGGTGGTCGGTCTATTCACTGCCTGCCAATGTATTAAACATGGTGATACCGTTATTCTGGATGGCATTCAAGGTATTCTAATCGTCAATCCTACTCGCAAGACTTTAGAGAAATACAGAAAGCGCCAGGAGGGGTTTTCTCGCTTTGGTCAAAAGCTGGATCACATAAAGCACTTGCCGACCCGAACCAGGGATGGCAAAGATATTGAGTTGTCGGCTAACATCGAATTCCCGGATGAAGCCAATACCCTGGACGAGAAAGGCGCTTTTGGGGTGGGTTTGTATCGCACCGAGTACCTCTATCTGACGCGGCCGCAATTGCCCACTGAAGAAGAGCAGTTTGCAGAGTATTCGCAATTGGTAAAGGCGCTACAAGGAAAACCGATCATCATCCGTACCTTGGACATTGGCGGTGATAAGCTTCCTCATTCCATAACACTGCCGCCGGAGGACAATCCGTTTCTGGGCATTCGTTCCGTCCGTCTGTACAAAACGAATGAGGGTCTTTTTAAAACTCAATTGCGTGCCATCGTTCGTGCCAGCGCCTTTGGGAACATTCGCATCATGTTCCCGATGATTTCCTGCGTCTCGGAAATGCGTTTCTGCCAAGGAATGGTGGAAAAGGTAAAGGACGAGCTTCGCACTGAAGGCATCTCCTTTGCTGAAAACATCCCCTTGGGAGCCATGATCGAGGTTCCGTCCGCTGCGGTTATAGCCGACTACATTGCCCGCGATTGCGATTTCCTAAGCATCGGGACGAACGATTTGATCCAATACACTTTGGCCGTGGATCGCGGCAACGAACAGGTTGCCTATTTGTATCAAGCCTTCAATCCCGCAATTTTGCGCCTGATTCGCCTGATCATACAGAAGGGACATGAACAAGGCGTTTGGGTGGGAATGTGCGGCGAGATGGCCAGTGATCCGATGGCAACTATGGTGCTGGTTGGCATGGGTCTCGATGAATTCAGCGTCAGTCCAATTTCGCTTTTGGTGGTAAAGGAAATCATCCGGCGGATCGAATATGCCGAATGTGAAAATATGGCCGAACGGGTTTTGAGCTACGACACACCGGAGGATGTAGAAAGTTATCTGAGTCGGGTTTTTAATAGAAAGTTTAAAGATCTGGTATTCTAAGTATGATTTGCGGAGCTAAGAAATAATGATCGCCTCTCAAAAAATAGAACAATTAGATCGATCGAATATGTTTGCTTTATTGACCGGGTTCCCGCAGCAATTAAGCAAAGCATGGGAGATTGCGAATAATGCCGCGATTCCCGAATCCCGCGAACCCGTCAATAATATCGTCATCAGCGGCATGGGCGGCTCGGGCATCGGCGGAGACATTCTAAGCAACTACTTCAAGAACCTGCTCGAAATACCGGTGTATGTAAATAGGGGCTACACGCTGCCTCAATTCGTCTCGAAAAACACCTTGCTTCTTGCTTGCAGCTATTCCGGCGACACAGAGGAAACCATTCAGGCGGTAGAAAGCGTAATCAAACGGAAACCTCAGGTCGTCTGCGTCAGCTCTAATGGCAAGCTCCAACAAATAGCGAGGCAAAACGGCTATCCGCTGGTTAAGGTTCCTGGTGGGCAGCCGCCGAGAACTGCATTGGGTTATATGTTTATTTCGCTCTTGGTGACCTTACAAAAGCTGCGTATTATTGGCGATCAAAAAGAGGCATTTGACGAAACCTTGGCCTTGGCCAAACAAATGGCGGCTGAGCTTGGAGATTATTCCCAAAAGGACAACCCGGCATTGGACTTGGCTGCCAAACTAGTGCAGAAAACTCCGATTATCTATGGCGCTATCGAGCCCAACGAGGCACTGCCGACCAGATGGCGTAATCAATTCTCTGAAAACTCGAAGATTTTAGCTTTCAGCAATCTGATACCGGAAATGAACCACAATGAAATCGTCGGTTGGGCCAAGCCGACCGCTATTTTGGACAAAGTGCACGTCATCATGCTCCGAGACGAGCGAAACTCGCCGAGGGTGGAGTTCCGGTTCGAAACCACCAAAGAGATTTTGGCAAAACATGTTATGCCCGTCACCGAATGGCCCGCGCAAGGGCGCTCCCGGCTCTGTCGTACCTTCTCGCTCTTGCTTCCCGCCGATTTTGTCAGTTTTTACCTGGCCATACTGAACGACGTCGATCCAACGGCTATCGAGAACATCGTTTTTCTCAAAAAGAAGCTTGCAGAGTTTAAATAGCGATTATCCTGCCTCGTGTCGTGTTTCGCTTTTCAAAACGAGGTAGGGGTCAAGTGTTCTCTCATTGTTCTGACTGACCATTGCTGGCTCCGAGAGTTGAAGAAAGCTTCCTTCCCACTGCTGCTGAATGGCCGACGCATTTGTCAACAGGACCTTATTGGTCGGCAGTACAACTTGTCTGCATATTCTCAGTGCCGGTGGTACAATTCGGTTACTACAATTAAGATTTTGAACAAAACCGCTAACGACATCCATTAATTTTTCATACACCAAGGAGAGATTCTAAATGCCAGAAATGCTTTTTACTTCTGAATCCGTCACCGAGGGACATCCGGATAAAATAGCCGATCAAATTTCCGATGCCGTGCTGGACGCCGTATTCAAAGACGACCCGCATGGACGAGTTGCCTGTGAAACCTATGTCACCACCGGCTTGGCTTTGGTTGGAGGCGAGATCAGTACGGAAACGTATGTCGACATTCCTCAGCTCGTGCGACAGACCATCAAAGACATTGGCTACACCGATGCCCGCTACGGCTTCGACTACTTGACTTGCGCCGTCATCACTACCATCGATCAGCAATCACCGGACATCGCCATGGGAGTTGACCGCGCCGGCGCCGGCGATCAGGGCATGATGTTCGGCTTCGCTGTCAATGAGACAGCCGAGCTGATGCCCATGCCGATTGTTTTAGCGCACAAGCTGACTAAGCGCTTAGCCCAGGTGCGAAGGGAAGGTCTCATCCCATATCTGCGTCCGGATGGAAAAGCGCAAGTGACAGTCAAGTACGTGGATGGCGTTCCGGCGTTTGTGGAAACCGTCGTTGTTGCCGCCCAGCACGAGCCGGACGTTAGCATCCAACAAATTCGTGAAGACATCATTGAGAAAGTGATCAAGGCGGTGATTCCGTCAGATTTGTACAGAAACCATGAGCCTATCTATCACGTCAATCCGACGGGTCGTTTCGTCATTGGCGGCCCACAAGGCGATGCCGGCCTGACCGGGCGAAAGATCATCGTGGACACTTACGGCGGGTATGCGCGCCACGGCGGCGGCTGCTTTTCCGGCAAAGATCCGACGAAGGTAGATCGCTCCGCGGCCTATGCCGCGCGCTACATTGCCAAGAATATCGTGGCAGCAGGCTTGGCGAAAAAGTGCGAAATCCAAGTTGCCTACGCCATTGGTGTTGCCGAGCCGGTATCTATATTTGTCGACACATTTGGCAATGGGAAATTGTCTGATGATGAGTTGATCCGGTTGATCAGAAAAAATTTCGATCTAACCCCTGGCGGCATCATCGAGATGTTGGAGCTGAGAAGGCCGATTTATAAACCGACTGCGACCTATGGGCACTTTGGCCGCGAGGATATGGACTTTCCATGGGAGCGTCGCGACAAGGTCGCTGATTTGCTGCGTGGTTAGATTGTGAGATCAGGGACGATCTGAATGCACCAGCAGGCTCCTTTGAGTTGGGATAGCTCCTAATGCTTGAGAGGACCGACCTTTTGATTTTGTAATTTGAAGTAGCGAAAAATGGAGGCACCCATGTCCGATTTGCTATCTTCCGAATTGAAGACCTATGAGCAAAACTTTGAATCTCTTGTCGGCACAAACGAAGGCAAGTATGTCGTGATTCATGGTAGCCGTGTGTTGGGTTCCTTTGATTCGCAACTCGATGCAATAACTTGGGGCTACCGAGAGCTTGGCAACGTTCCATTCTTGGTTAAGCAAGTTCTCAAGGTCGATGCCCCGCTAAGTTTTATGTCGAATCTGCTGGAGGTTTGGCAGTAATGCATTATAGATAGCGGGGCTTCTAAACATGATCTGGCGACTGAATTAGTAGAAAACGCAGTAGCATTAAGACTGTAATTTGGAGGATTAGTGAAACACGATATCAAAGATATGGCCTTGGCCGGAGAAGGCAAGAGGCGCATCGAATGGGCGGACCGGGACATGCCGGTACTGGCTCAGGTACGCGAACGCTTTGCCAAGGAAAAGCCCTTGCAGGGAAGAAAAATGTCCGCCTGCTTGCACGTGACTGCGGAGACTGCGAATTTGGCGCGGACGTTGCAAGCCGGTGGGGCGGATTTGGTGCTGTGCGCTTCCAATCCGCTTTCGACGCAGGATGACGTCTCGGCTTCCTTGGTCAAGGACTATGGACTTCCTGTATTCGCCATCAAGGGCGAAGACGAAAAAACCTATTATGAACACATTCGCGCGGCCATCGAACACGGCCCGGTTGTCACCATGGACGATGGCGCCGATTTGGTTTCCAATATTCATTTCGACTATCCGGAAATCGTCAAGAACGTCATCGGCAGCATGGAGGAGACCACGACCGGCGTCATTCGACTGCGCGCCATGGCCAGAGACGGCGCTTTAAAATTCCCCGTCATCGCCGTCAACGATGCCAAGACCAAGAACCTTTTCGATAACCGCTACGGCACCGGCCAGTCAACCGTGGATGGCATCATACGCGCGACCGATATTTTGTTAGCCGGCAAGAACGTTGTGGCGGCCGGTTACGGCTGGTGCGGAAAAGGCTTCGCCACACGTTGCAAGGGCATGGGCGCCAATGTGATCGTCGCCGAGGTGGATCCGATCCGCGCCATCGAAGCAGCCATGGATGGATTCCAGGTGATGCCGATGGCTCAAGCTGCCAAGGTCGGCGACTTGTTCTGCACCCTCACGGGCGACATCAACGTGATTCGCCCCGAGCACATGCAGACGATGAAAGACGGCGCCATTCTCGCCAACTCGGGACATTTCAACGTAGAAATCGACATTCCCGGCTTGGAAAAAATTGCCAAAGCCAATCGACCAGATGTGCGCAGGTTCGTGGATGAATACACTTTGCCGAACGGCAATCGCATTTATCTTTTGGCCGATGGTCGCTTGATCAATCTTGCCGCGGCGGAAGGTCACCCGGCTTCGGTGATGGACATGAGTTTTGCCACTCAAGCTCTGGCGACGGAATGGGTGGTCAAGAATGCCGGCATGCTGGAAGTCAAAGTGCACGACGTGCCCGATGAAATCGAAGATTGGGTGGCGAAACTCAAGCTTCAGAGCATGGGCATCGAAATCGACGTTTTGACTGAAGAGCAAAAAAACTATTTGGCTTCATGGAAAATGGGAACATAAGAATAACGATTCTTGTCAAGAGACTTGGCTTTTTCGCGCTGGCTCTGTTGCTCTTTTTGCTTGCCGTCAACTTTCTTTCCTCCTGTGGGAAGAAGGAACAAGGCGGTCAAATATCTCTTGCAAAAGGAACGACCACCCAGAGTCAGCAGCAGACAGCCCAACTCATGGCGGATTTGCTATCCCAGCAAGATACTATTCGCCAAGCGCCGGGCGACATCTCACTGCGAGAAAAACTGGTTGCCATCAGCGTTGACAAAAGCCGCAACGTTGTTCGGGCGGCCGGGCTGGGAAAGCCTGCAGAAAATGCAGCCAGCTCTGCGGTGGCTCGCCAATCTGCGGAACTCGCCTCCTATCTGGATGCCTGTCGCTGGGCGGCTTACATAATCGAATGGTCCAAACACACGGACTCGCCGAATTTCGGTAGCATATCGGGCAATATCCCTGGCGCAAGAGTACTTGATAAGAATATCTCCGCCGATGGACAAGTCCTTACATTGGTGGAAACAAATTTGCTCTAACGAAATAAGCAGGTGTAGGGCAGCACAAAGGTGTCCTTCATCTGTTTTCAAGGACTACATCTTTACCTTTTAGTTGTTCGAAGGTTTTCACAGGTTTGTTCTATGAAAAGTTTCTCGATTCATTTTTGCCTTGCTTCTATCACCCTCAGCCTTGTGCTTCCTCATCAGGCGAAAGGGGGCGGAGCGATTGGCATGAGCAATGCCCGAGCCACCGCTATGGCCGGCGCTTACAACGGCTTGGCCCTGGGTTCGGAAGCCCCCTTTGTCAACCCAGCAAATTTATCCTTGAAATCCCAAACCCGCTTCAGTATGACGTTTTTTGGGGTCGGCTTGAATGCTGTCAACAATTCTTTCAGCAAATCCTACTACGATCGCTATAACGGCGCATATCTTGATCAGGCGGCGAAAAACGATATCCTGGGAGCGCTTTCCGAAAACGGCTTGCGGATGAATTCTGCTGCCGAGGTACAAGCCTTGGGCGTTGGCTACGGCCCGTGGGCATTCTCAATCAGTGCTATCGGGGGAGCGGAATCGACTTTGGCGCGCGAAATCTTTGATCTGGTCCTCAACGGCAATCAGGAGAATCGCACTTATTCGTTCAAGCCGGCTGCTGCAGAAGGTGTGGCGTTGGCTGCTTTTGCTTTTTCCTACGGAAAAGCTTTTAACCTTTCGCTTAAGAATGTGGATCAATTCGGAGCGGGAGCGACGCTCAAGTATTATCGCGGCCTATTTTATGGCAAGATACTGCACGCCCAAGCCCGCATGCTAACTGAATTCTCCGCGGCTGAAGCGGAAGGATCCGCTGAAATTCGCCAGGCCGCCGGCGGCAACGGCTTTGGCCTCGATTTGGGTGCCACCGCGACCGTCTGGAAAAAGTGGCGCGCTTCCCTTACTCTGCACAACCTGCTCAGCTCCGTGCGCTGGAACAGAGACACCGAGGCGGTCTTTACCGACTTTGAGCTGTACAGCACCAATCTGGAGAAGCTCAATTCCTTCGATGGAGAAGTCGATTCGGTCTTGGTTTCCAACGACACAACCAAATCGATTTCCTCGTTCTCGACCTCAATTCCTACCACCCTTCGCCTTGGCGTCCTGCGCACGTTTGGCGAATGGATGGTGGCTGCAGAATGGGAGCAAGGCTTCAAAGATGGCGCTCTTTCGACCAAAACGCCATTATTCGCCCTCGGGGGGGAATATCGCCCCTGGCGTATTTTGCGTCTTCGCATGGGCACCTCACTCGGCGGACGACAAGGCTTTACCATTGCCTACGGCCTGGGCTTTGCCTTTGGTCCGGTGCGCTGGGATTTGGCAGGAGTGAATTACGGCGGCTTTACCGCCGGCGTGAGTCGGGGAGTCGGTTTGGCCACCAGCATATCCATGCGCTACTAAAGTCATTTGTAGCTATTTTGGGCGCGGCCTTCGGTCGTGCAATCTTTCCTACGGGATGCCGAACAGAGACTATGATCCCGATTCTTTTTAAGCTCGGTCCTTTTCGCATTGGCAGCTATGGCCTGATGTTGGCCATCGCCTTCTTAGTCACCGGCTGGCTGCTGAACAAAGAATTCCGGCGCAAGAATATTTCAGGCGATTGGGTCTACACCATCATGACCACTGCCGCCATCAGCGGCATCATCGGGGCAAGACTGTACTTTATTTTGGAAAATCTTTCGGACTTTTTTCGCGATCCTTTGGCAATGATTTTCACCGGCGAGGGACTGACCTGGTACGGCGGTTTCATAGGAGGTCTGGCTGCCGTAGTTTGGATCATCCGCAAGATTCCGGCGCCTGCATTAGTGGTGGCCGATCTCATCGCTCCGTTGCTGCTGTTAGGTTACGGAATTGGTCGCATCGGCTGCCTGTTGGCCGGCGACGGCGATTATGGTCCACCCACGGATTTGCCTTGGGGCATGGCTTTTCCCAACGGCCTTGTGCCGACACAGGTGCCGGTGCATCCGACCCCCATCTACGAAACCTTGCTTTCGCTGGCTTTCTTTTTCATCCTATGGCGGCTGCGCAATAAAGTCAAGACGACGGGACTAATGCTAAGCGGAATGCTGGTTCTCTATGGCATCGAGCGGTTCGTCAGCGAATTCTGGCGGCTAACGCCCAAGGTGCTCTGGGGATGGATGAGCATGGCGCAAATACTCAGCGTGATATTCATTGGCGCCGGGGCGTTTTACGGTTGGCGTAGAATCGCGTTGGCAAAGACGCAGGCAGTTTCTCGGGATTGAGGCTGTCCCCCTTGGCCAATCTGTGGCGAATTCTACCACTCCGCATTTCTAATCCCTTCCCCTTTTCCTCCGCGATTATTTTGCAAGGCTCCGCAAGCCAAATTTGCTCTTGACAATTTGGGCAATTAGTGATAATTTACCGCCATCCACAATCAATTCCTTTCATTTAATGCTTACCCGCAAAGTGACGTAGAAAATGGCCGAGCTAATAAACCAAATCCCCGTGGGCGTCTCCAACCGCCACATGCATCTGACCCGCGACTACCTGAATATCCTCTTTGGCCCAGGAAGTGAGCTTGCAGTGCATCGTCCGTTGCGACAAAAAGGCGAGTTCGCCTCCGAACTGATGGTAGAGATGAGCGGGCCGAAAGGCAAGTTCCCCGCGGTGCGCATTCTCGGCCCGCTGCGGGATCGTATTCAAGTGGAAGTCTCGCGCTCCGACGCTATCCATCTAGGCATCAATCCTCCAGTGGGCAAGTTTGCCGGTCTGCCGCAAGGTCAATCCTTGGTCTTGAAGGGACCGAAAGGCTCTGTCACTTTGACGGAAAACATCATGATCTCGCGCCGGCATTTGCACATCAATCCGGAAGATGCTCAGGCATTGGGCATCAAAGATCAAGACGCGATCTTTGTCGCGCCCGTTGGCATGCAGGGCGACCCTGCGGAATCCCGTATGGCAGTGTTAGGAAACGTGTTGGTGCGTGTTAAGGATTCCTTTATTAAAGAACTGCACATCGATACGGATGAGGCCAACGCAACCGGGCTGGCTTCCGGTGATATGGTCTATGTCGTGCAAAGCAGCTTGGGCTATTACGCGGAAATGCCCAGCAAAAGCTTGATAACGGAAACCGACGTTCGCCAAGCCATTTTGCGCAAACAAAAAATCCGCTTGGCTAAAGGCATGATCGTCACGCCGGCCGCCCGAGATTTGGCAAAGGCTCACAATATTTTCACCGAATGAGATATAAACCTATGCCGCAAGAATTGCACTATACCATCTATCACTGGCACATGATCGATCTATTCATCGCCGCCACGAATGCCGGCCTCGCGCGCCTCATCTTTCTGCACCAACCCGCCGATCAGCGTTTCCTTGACCAGATGGAGAAACACTATGACGCCCATTTTATCCGCGATGATGCGCGTTTTGCGCCTTTGCACAGCAAGCTGGATGAATACTTTAGTGGCAAGCGGGTCGTATTTGATGAGGAAGTAGAATTCTTAGAAGGAACCGATTTTCAACGCCAGGTGTGGCAACGCTTGCGCCGAATTCCCTTTGGCCAGACGGTCACTTATGGGCAGCTTGCCACTGAATTCGGCAAGCCGCAAGCTTCCCGTGCTGTTGGCGCCGCGAATGGGGCAAACCCCATCGCCATCATTATTCCTTGCCACCGCGTCGTCGAGGCGAATGGTAAGCTGGGCGGCTATGGCGGAGGTTTGGAAGTTAAGGACGCCCTCTTGCGTTTGGAAGGTGCGATTATTTGAGCTGTGCTGATCCTGCTGTTTTCCGGGTGCTAGCCGCCGGTCCTTTCGACCCACGGCAAGTTTCCGTGCAATGGCAAAACCGGCCGCTCAGGCTCCCGGTTGAAATGGAGCGAGAGATCGACGATTTGTGGCAGGAGCTGCGTACCGACCACTGTTACAACGGCAAGCTAGCGAGGTTGGATTTTTGGCAAGCACAAGATGGCGCGCTTCAGCTTAGACTCAGTTCTTCGGATTATCGGACCTTGCTGTATTCCAATCGCAATGTCCAACGCATCGCGCAAGTGTGGGGAGAATCCTTTTACTCCCGCGCGTTGGGCATCAGCGCCGTAGTGGTCAGCCAAGATCGGCAGATTTTGCTCATGCAGCGGAGTGAGACGGTGGGCGAATATCCCAACTGCTTCGATGTTTTCGGCGGGCACATCGATGCCCCAGCAGACGAGAGCGCTCCGTGGGTTTTTGCCGCTATGGAGCAGGAATTGGAGGAGGAGCTTGCCTTGAGTCATGCCGAATACTCCTTGCAATGTTTGGGATTGGGCGAAAGCATTCCGAATCGCAAGCCGGAATTGGTGTTCAGCGCAAAATGCGAGCGATCCGGCGAGGAGATCATTCGGCTGGCTTCACAAGCGAAAGATGCAAGAGAGTATGTTAGTATTTTTGCCGTAGCCGATGAAGAAATGGCTTTGGCTCATTTCCTAAGAGAAAACAAACAACAGCTCAGCCCTTCTGCCTATGGCAGTCTGTGTTTGTATGCAGATCAGTGCTTCTAAGCCGAAATGCGCAAAGAAGGACCGATTAAGCATCACAAATTTGGGCTGGGGACTGCGATTGATCATCGAACTTTTTAGAATCCTCATAGGAACGAGGCGCGGCGGATTTTCTGAGGTATGCAGATTGCACTATCAAAACTCATCGTCACATAAAAAGCCTTTTCGACCTGGCGCCAATCCGCGTCAGAACGAAACCAAAGACTTTGATTTTCCAGACGTCAATCACGTCGCCATTGCCGGCACGCTGATCAATGATCCGCCGCTGCGCCGTACCAAACGCGGGATACCGGTCACAAATTTTGTTATTGCCACTGCTCCGGAAGCCCTGGGAGAAATGCCGGAGAGCACGGAGAGAGAAAAATGCCACGTGAGCGTGGTGGTCTGGTCGCAACAGGCGGTAGAATGCAATAAGCATTTGCACAAAGGAAGCTCGGTTCTCATCATGGGGGAGATACAATCCATGCCCAATTTTTCCCCCGACAGTGGCTATTTTCCGGTGCAAATCAACGCCCAATGGATACAGTACCTCGAAAAGGGCGCCATGGTCGATCTCAATCCGCCCCATGAGGGAGAGGCGCCGGAGCCTTTTACGCCGGCGGGGGGGCAATCACCCATGTCATAGAACTTCTTGGACGGCCTCTGAACAAGCGAGAGGTGGACCTTTTATCCATAAATGTGAAGCCCAGCGGGAAAACGATGAAGCAGACCAAATGAACGCAAACCCTTTAGCAGAAGTCTTTGGCTACCCGATCGACAATCAATCATCGATGGCCGAGCGGTACCGGAAAAGCCGACTCTGTCCCTTTAACAATAAAGTACCATCTTGCACAAAGGACAAGGCTAATAACCCATTGGGGGTCTGCAGCATCTATGATGATGATCGCCCAATCATTACATGTCCCGTTCGCCTAAGAGAAGACTGGCTCATTGCGGAAGACGCAGCAAAGTTCTTTTTCAAGACGAAAGCATTTTGGACATCCATTGCTGAATTGCGATTGACTCAAAAAGATGGAAGCACCGCCGGGAACATCGATCTGGTACTTGTGTCATATGACGAGAGAGGTCGGGTTACAGACTTTGGTTCGCTTGAAGTACAAGCCGTCTATATTTCTGGCAATATCAGACGACCATTTGAGCGCTATATTTCTACACGTCAACATACCAATGAGTTCAGTTGGAGTGGCACCAATTTTCCTAAGGCTGATTTTCTTTCCTCCTCAAGAAAGAGGCTGGCACCTCAGATACTTTATAAGGGAGGCATTTTGAAGGCATGGGGGAAAAGACAAGCCGTGGCCATGCAGACATCATTCTTTGAAACACTTCCAAAACTGAGTCCGACCTCGTCGTCAAAGGCTGATATCGCTTGGCTTTTGTATGACATCAAACTTGACAAGCAAACTAATCGCTTTAGACTTACGCAGGAGGGGATAGTGTACACGGAATTTGAACCTGCAATAAAACAGATCACCTCGGCTGAGCCGGGAAATATCGAGAATTTTGTGGAACTGCTACAGCAGAAACTTGAAGAAAAGTTAGAAGGCAATCCACCAGATGCTCCGACGTTAGCAAACATCGCACTCACATAATATGGGAAAAGTAAAAGAACAGTTGGCACTTTTCGGAGCCGCAAAATCGAAAGTCGTAAACGTCGCTTCCGTTCCCCAGAGAAGCCCATTCAGGTATCCGGGTGGCAAGACGTGGCTTATTCCCTCTGTTCGGCAATGGCTTGATGCTTCAAATTCTCAAGCCATGGAGCTAATAGAACCTTTTGCGGGTGGGGGAATCGTCAGTCTAACGGCTGTTGCAGAAAAAAGAGTTCGACAGGCCTTGATGGTCGAGTTGGATGAAGATATTGCGGCTGTTTGGCAGGTCTTGCTTAGTGAGAATGCCATATGGCTCGCCGACAAGATAATCAATTTCTCTGTCACAAAATCAAACGTTGAGTCGATCTTTGCACGAAAGCCTCTAAACCTTAGAGAAAAAGCATTTGCGGTCCTGCTTAAAAATCGGGTGAGTCATGGAGGAATTCTCGCAAACGGCGCTGGTTTAATTAAGCACGGCGAAAACGGCAAAGGACTTTTCTCTCGTTGGTACCCACAGACGCTTAGAAATAGAATTCTCGACATCCAGCACTACAAAGGAAACATCAGATTTATTCAGGGAGACGGATTCGAAATCCTCAAGGAAAATAGCCATCGAGTTGATGCTTTGTTTTTTATTGATCCACCATATACTGTAGCGGGGAGAAGGCTTTATACCTATTCTAACATTGACCATCCTGAACTGTTTCATCTTGCTGCAACACTCCGGGGCCCCTTCCTCATGACCTACGATAATGCAAACGAGATAAGAGAGTTGGCCGCCGACAACCTTTTTCAGGTTGCAGAAGTCCCAATGAAAGGCACGCACAACGCAGAAAAGATCGAGCTCGTTATCAGTAGAGACCTCAGTTGGCTAAATATCCTCTGAAGGTCGTTGTCTTCGACAATCCTTTCCATCATTTGTTGTAGGTTCCGCATTGACTGTGGATGCGTGCATTTTTCTATGCTCAATACCCCAACACGCTCGCCGCGCCGCCTCGGCGTTCCAGCTTGATGTCCCGCAGGCTTGGCGCTTTGATATTGATGCGGAAATAGAAACGTTTGCTGATCCCCGAGGGCACCCAATCGATTTGCGCTTCCCAGCAATGCAAGTCCCGATAAAAAGTCAAACGATGATAAGAAACGATGCCTTTCTCTAAATCGTAATGCGCGCTATAGCCAATACGCCAATTGTTGGTGAGACTGACTTCGGCTCCCGAGATGTCTAAGTAGTACCGCTTGATAGGAGAATCCGGACGGATTTTATCCAAATTGAAATTGAAAGTCAGATTGACGCGCCAGGGAATGCTTAGCTTTTGAAAGGCGCGATCCCCTTCGAAACGATCCCCGCGCCGCGAGACGGTTTCTTCCAGCACGTCCATTTCCGTGCCCTCTGCCGGCGTAGCCATCATCCCTTCTTCCTCTTCCGGCATTCCGGTTTCAGCCCCCGGCTTTTCCGGTTTCTGCTCGCCTTTTCCCTGCAATCGGATAGAGGCATTTAGATTCAAGCTGGTTAGCCGGAGAAAATCTCCATCGCGCCAACCACCGTGGTCGAAAAGATAGCGATTGACCCTGGATTCCTTAACAAAGTCAAAGGCGTAAAAGCTGTGTGTCGTTCCGGCGCTGAGACTAAAATTGTTGACCGGATTCGCCTGCCAAGTTGTGCGCAGATCAGAGAGGCGGTACTGCTTGGCCTTGAAATTAAAGGCGGTGCTAAAATCCATGGTGAATAGATCGATCTTTTTTTCCTTTTCCCCAATTCCTCTCTTCATCTGAAACAAGTTGCGCACGTTAAAGTTGACCAGCTTGCTGCCACCAGTAGGAGTGCTGCCAAAACGATCCCGACGTACGGTCTGCCCGGCAGGGTTTTTGACTTCGGTGTAATACCCCCAACTCGGATCGGAAAAGTCCGGCTCATAGCGAAAAGACAGCGATGGAGTAGCGACGTGACGAATGGCTTGTAAGTCACCGATCTTGGGTGTGAACAAACCATAAAGCTTGGTATTGGCGGATGCGCTGTAGCTAAACGTGTGACGAGCGGCGAAGCCCTTAACCTTTTCGCTTTCGATGGCATTTGTGGCTGTGTTGACGTGAAAGGCCGTGGTTTCATCAAACCAGTCTTCATTGGCGGACAAGGACTGGTTGAGCGCCAACCAGCCGAAGTATTTCTTAGGACTGGAAAGGGAAAGATCAAAATCATGGCTCAGCCGTCGGGTGGTTTCTACCTTTTTAGTGGTATCCTGCAGCGTTTTTATTAGATATTCCCGCCGGGAGTTGTACAAATTAGAACCATAAGAAAAATACAAGGAATGGTACCACTTGCTCTCCTCGCGTTGGCGACGTTCGCGACCGCTGCGCCGAGCGTTTTTATCTTTCTCCGGCTTGAAGATTTGTGTCTGGCTTTTTCGCAGCGACATTTGCGGAAAAGTCATCTGCGTGGTGTTGTCTTCCAGATCGCGAACGTGGGAAACGTTCATGCTGAGGCTGAGCTTTTGTTCCGGCCATGTTTTCGAATAAGTAGCATTGGATCGCAGCTCGCGAGTCAGGCGGGTGGATAGATTGGTGCTCAAGTCACGATAAAAGCCTTTGTCACTGACGAAATAACCGTTCACGGAGAAATGCGAGGCCGAATCGATTTGCTGGCTGTGACGCACGTTCAAATCCCAGCGCCGGGATTTGTAGCCGCTGGAAAAATTTTTCCGCGTTAAAGACCCAGACACGCTGCCGCTGAACTTGTAGCGCACCGCATAGTTTATATCATCGCGAAAAAGCCAGCCGGTTTTCTCAAAAAAGTCCACGGTGAACCGATTATCGAAGTAGTCATTCGGCGCCCAGTAGTAGCCCATCTCCCGCAAATACCGGCCCTCGCGAGTACTTTCGCCGTAACGGGGAATGAGAATTCCGGAGTGTCTACCGGTCCTGTGGGGGAATACGGCGAAGGGCAGGGCAGCGACCGGGATATGGCCAATGTACATGACCACAGGCTTGGCGATGACTTTATCATTGGTAATCATCTTGAGGCGTCGTGCTTCGAAATGAAAATGCGGATTTGTGTCTAAGCTGCAGGTGCTGAAATCCGAATAGGAAACGTTAAAGGTTTCTTTGCTTACCTTTTTGATCTGCCGGCCAAGGTATTTGCCTCCCTCGAACTCGGTGCGACCACGAACCACTCTGCCTTTTTGGGTTTTATAATTAAAGTACATCTTGGCGCCGGTCATTTGCGAGCCGGCGTCGACCAGCACGGGGGCATCCTTGGCCTTAATGGTCAAAGTGGAATCCGTTTTATCCGCAGTCGGAACCCAAACGGTGTCCGGCTGCCCTTCGGCGATCAGCAGATTATTATCCCAATCGAGGGTGATCTGCCCCGCTTTCAGCGTCATCCCCTTGTATTTGACCACCGCGCTGCCGGTGAGATACGTCTTGCGCTCATTGATTAGGTTGACAAAATCTCGCGCTTCATAAGTAATGGTTGTGTCAATGTCCCCGGACTTTTGCGGTTTGGAAACCATGGTTGTATCCGTGACGGTCTCTTGCCCATAAACAAACTGGATCAACGTGGCCACTACAAAACCGATGAATACAACGGGCCTTTTAATAAATGAGCTCTTAGTTGAATGCATTCCCACCACGCGTTTTCTCTCGACCGTCCCTGACTACCCTTGACCATTGTTTGACCATCATTTGACAACCGTTTGACAACCGTTTCCCAATTGTCTGACTATCGTTTTCTTTTCGGCCACAACTGTATCAATCGTTCTTTGATACGCTTCTCGATGCCGTTCTCCGTAGGTCGATAATACACACGTTTTTTCGCTTCCGCGGGAAAATATTCTTGCTCGGTAAAACCACCGTGATCGTGAGGATATTTGTACCCAGCGGCATAACCAAAATCCTTCATCAGATTAGTCGGTGCATTGCGCAGATGCAAAGGAATCTGTCCGGGAATCTCGTCACGAATTTCTGTTATCGCTTCATCGATGGCCAAATAGGAAGAATTGCTCTTCGGCGCAGAAGCCAAGTAGGTGGTGGCTTGGGCCAAGACGATGCGCGCCTCGGGCATGCCGATGTATGTTACTGCCGTGAAGGCTGAGGTGGCGACCATCAGCGCATGGGGATCGGCGTTGCCGATGTCTTCGGATGCCAGTACGATCAGTCGCCGCGCGATGAATTTGGGATCTTCGCCGGATTCCAGCATGCGCGCCAGCCAGTAAATGGCTGCGTCCGGATCTGAGCCGCGCACGCTTTTGATGAAAGCCGAGATCGTATCGTAGTGATAGTCGCCTTTCTTGTCATATAGCAGCGTCCGGCGTTGAATCGCTTCCTCGATGAGCGCCCGATCGATGCTGCGGGTCCCTTCAATGTCGGGCTTGGCGAGCTGTGCCGCGAGCTCGACCGCGGTCAGGACGTTGCGGGCATCGCCGGCAGCCAATGTGAGCAAAACCTTGCGCGCATCCGCTGCCATGACGATGTGGGAACTCTTTAGATACTCGTCTTGTTCCAAAGCGCGATCCAAGATGACGCCGAGCTCTTGCTCGGAAAGAGGCTCCATTTTGTACACCCGACAACGGGATAACAAAGCCGAGATGACTTCGAAACTGGGATTTTCTGTGGTCGCGCCAATCAGGAGAATCGTTCCGTCCTCCACGCTGTGCAGCAAGGCGTCCTGCTGCGCTTTGTTAAAGCGATGGATCTCATCGATGAACAAAATGCTGCGGGAACTTCGTTTTTCCCGATTGCTCTTTGCCTGCTCAATGATCTTGCGCACTTCGGCCACGCCCGATGTGACAGCGCTGATGTCATAAAAATCGGATTTAGTCTCCTGGGCGATGATTCTTGCCAGCGTAGTTTTGCCTATTCCAGGCGGTCCCCAAAAGATCATGGAAACCAGTTGGTCTGTTTCGATAGCACGACGGAGAATTTTACCTTCGCCCAACAGATGCGTTTGGCCGATAAATTCCGACAAGGATCGTGGCCGCATCCGATCCGCCAAAGGCCGAGACGGCATGCGTTCGGCAGATTGACCTGTTTCAGCCGAAAACAAATCCAAAGGATTCTCTTTCATTTAGTGATGAATGATCGACATATCGCCGTCAAAATGTAAAGAAAAATGCCTGCAATTGCAAGGTACAAAAAGATCGTCAAAGGTTTGGCGGATGCTCGCATTGAGCACCATAAAAATGATTTGATTTTGTTTTGGAGAATGTTAATTTTCGCCGACCAACAGGGTAAAACGGGTATGAAGAGCTATCTGTACATTGTTTTGTTCACGGCATGCTTTTCAATCATCTTAGCCGGCTGCTACTCGTACTTTTCCAATACTATCTTCATTGACAGCATTATTGAGTCAATCCATGACCTTCCCAAAGGCATGCTGCTAAAAGATGATCAAGGGTACACGTGGGCAATATACCCATCTACCGCCTATGGCTTTGGCGAGTTTTGGATCGCATTTTCGCAGGATGGAAGATTTTGGCAGGAACCTATTTATACAGGATTTCCGGTTGCTGGAGTCACGCAGTACGAGTGGAATGTCAAGTCTGATACCCTTCACATGCGAATGAAAAATCGACCCCCTGAATTTTTGCGTACAAAATATATGCGCCAGACGGCTGTCGGCATGGACGATAGCTGCGCGCTCTCGCTTCGGGATCTCTTTGCTGACACAGACATGGACGGCCTAACCGATTTCGGGGAAAATGTCTTACGAACAAATCCGCACGACGCCGACACAGACCATGATGGCAAAGCTGATGGTTTTGATCAAAATCCGTTGGCCGCTCCAGCCAAAAGCTATCTGGTTCACGAGCGGCTGCACAAATTTGTCATCGAACAGGAGCTAAAATTGGTGGAAGGAAGTGGTCTGGTTATCGTCGAACAGATCAATCATAAACCGATGGAGTATGAACGAACCAAAGGCCTAATTCTCAGCCTGTC
>Ga0172370_10001267_pt1 | contig 39104 bp, 30 predicted proteins | sample LakKiv5m_FD_114538 | JGI IMG/M metagenome (GOLD analysis project Ga0172370, IMG submission 114538) | Freshwater microbial communities from Kabuno Bay, South-Kivu, Congo - kab_022012_11.5m | ecosystem: Environmental > Aquatic > Freshwater > Lake | place: Democratic Republic of the Congo...
AGCGTCTCGCCGAGGCCCCCGACGCTCACGCCGCCCATCATCCACAGCGCGGCGCTGCGCAGGCGCGCGGCGTCGAATCGATACAGCACGAAGGAGGTGGCGGCCCCTGCGAAAGCGGTGACGACGAGGCCCGCGAGCAAGACCTTCGTCGGCGTGGCGGGGCCACCCGCGCGCGCGAGCGAGAAGACGACCCGCACGGCACCGAGCGCGCCTACGAAGGCCACGAGCGGCAACAGGGCATGGCCGAGCGCGGTCGCGGGAAGGCCAACCGACCCGACGAGCACCATCGCGAGCGTCGCGCCGGCCGACGTGCCGACCAGGTAGGGGTCGGCGAGCGGGTTGCGGGTCGTCGCCTGCAGGAGCAGGCCTGCGAGCGAGAGGGCGGCGCCCACGACCGCGGAGGCGACGACGCGCGGCATCCGCAGGTCGAAGACAACCGCGCGCGCGACGTCGTGCGACGGGCTCGAGGCGTCGGCGAGAGCGCCGATGAGGTCCAACGGACCGAGGGCCGAGGCACCTGTGAGCAGCGCCGTGAGCGCGCTCGCGAGCGCCAGTAGGCCGAGCAGCGTGAGCTTCATGGCGCCTCTCCGCTCGGCGGCGCTCCGTCGAAGGCGTCTGGATGCAGGCTGCGGGCGAGCGCCAAGACCCCCTCCGCGAGGCGCGGGCCGGGCCTGTCGCATAGATCCTTCGGGACCGACACGACGCGTCCGGCGCGAATGGCGCGCAGGCTCGACCAGCCGGTGCGGGCGCGCAGTGTGGCGATGGACTGCGGCGCCTCGATCGCGTCGGCGTCGCCGATCACGATCACGTCCGGATCGGCGGCCAGGACGGCCTCGGTGGAGACCTGGAACCAAGCGGCCGGGCCCGCTGCGAAGGCGTTGTCACCGCCCGCGGCCTCGATGAGCTCGTGGCCGAAGCTGCCGCGGCCCACCGTGTAGGGTCGCGTCGGATCGACCGCGTCCATTTCGTAGTAGACACGGACGCGTGGACGCTGTGCGACGCGGCGGCGTGCCTCCTCGACACGCCCTTCGAACACGACGGCGATGTGTTCGCCGCGCGCCGTCTCCCCGCACAGGGCGCCGATCGCGCGCAGGCTTCGGGCTACGCCGGCGAGGTCGGGTGGCGAGAAGGCGGCAAACCGAACGTGCGCGGTGTCGAGCGCGGCAGCGAGCGCGGCAGGCGGGTAGCTCACGAGGACGAGCTCCGGACGGGCCGAGAGGATGGCCTCTGCCGAGGGCGTGAACCCGGTCACCGCGGGGATCGCGTTCGCCTCGGCCGGCGCGTCGCTCCAACCGTCCCGAAGGACGATCGCCGCGCCGCAACCGACGGCGAAGAGGATCTCGGTCGCGGCAGGCGAGAGCGAGGCGATCCGAAGCGGACGGGGCGAGACCGTCACCTCCCGCCCGAGATCGTCGGTGACCACGCCCGCCGGTGCCCGCGCGGCCGGGGTCTCTCGACTGCACGCGAGCAACGCGAGGCCGACCAGAGGCAGCGCAACCGCGCCAACGCGCACTACCTGCTCCCGAGCGCACGCGGCGGGAGCTTCGTCGACGGCGAGGGCACGATCGGATCGAGCTCGATCGCCTTTTCGGGGTTGGCGAGCGAGAAGACGCGCAGCTTGCCCTGCGACCCGTCCGTGAAGATCGCGCGCTTGTCGGCCTTGTCGGCCCACGCCGCGGTCACCGAGAAGGCGGACGCGCCCTCCCCGAGCTTCTCGAAGCCCGCGGGATCCTTCGGCGAGAAGCGCCACAGCTTGTCGGGACCCACCCCATCCCCAGATACAGCGACCGCGCCGAACGCGTCGACCACCGCCAGCACCGCCTGGAAGGGCGCGTTGCCGACCGACGAGCCGGGCAACACGAACGTGATCGACGGCGGCTGGTTCGGGATCGCATAGTCGATTCCGACGATCGCGCTCTCCTTCCACTGGTCCGCGCCGGCCGAGAAGGTCCCCGAGCAGGCCACGAGCACCATCTGCAGCTCGGGAGCGTGCTCGATGGTCGTGCAGTTCTTCGCGACCTGGATGTCGATGACGCCGATTACGGTGTTGGTGCCGGGATCGACGCGCACGATGCGGCCGTGGCCGGCCTTCTGAAAGGTCGCGTCGATGCTCGCCAGCGTGACCCAAACCTCCGCGCCGACGATGGCCGCGCGCGAGGGGCGCGCCTGGACCTTGCCGGTCGAGCTCTCGGCGTTGGACGACAGGTCGATGCGCCCCGTGACCTTCTGCGCCTTGGGATCGATGATGAGCAGGTCGTCGCCCTCGTCGAAGTCCGCCATGTCGATGCTCGGCGTGGCGTTCGTCTCGAAGCGCGGCACGTAGGCCTTGTCCTCGGAGAGCCAGACGACGTCCTGCGGGTTGGAGATGAAGCCGGACCCCACGGAGAGCTGCGCCTTGAATGCGCCCGTCGCGCCGTCGAGGAAGGTCAGGGCCGAGTTGGGGTACCTATCGATGAGCACGATCGTGTGGTCGGGTGCGACCGAGCCGGCGAGCACCACATCGCCGGAGAGCGCCTTGGAGAGCCCCGAGACCTGCGATCCCGAGGTCAGGACCGCGTCCGCGATGACGGTCGTCGCCTTCGAGTCGAGCAGGCTCACCGCCGTCGACTTGTAGTCCGTGTTCACCACGACGAGCCCAACCGGCGGCGTGGTCGGTACGGCGGGCTTCGGCCCTGCATCGGCGGCGACGTCGGCCGGCACGACCGCGTCGGGACCCGCGTCCGGCGCGGTGTCGGCCTCGGCATCGGCATCGGCGGCAGCATCGGTCGCGGTCTCGGCCGTTGCGTCGGCTTGCACCGGCGTGTCGCTGGTCGCGTCGGCGTCCTCGCTTGCAGCCGCGTCCGGGCTCGCGTCGGTCGTGGCCGCGTCCTGTCCAACCGTCTCGGTTGTCGGTGCGTCGGCCTGCGCGTCGGACGAGCCCGCCGCATCTGCGTTGCCGCCGTCGACCGCGAGCGCGTCTGCCCCGCCCGTCGGGTCGGCCGCCGCGCCGGCCGTGTCGTCGGAGCAGGCGGCGGTCGAGAGGGCCACGAGGGCCGCGATGAGGAGCAACCACGAACCAGATACCTTCTTCAATTCCAACTCCTTGCGTGAGGTACTCGCCTCGCGCGTCAAAACGCCTGCCATCCGACGCTCGCGTCGATCGATCGGCCCGGCAGGGGGTAACCCACGAGATCGGAGACGTGCGCGTCGGTCAGGTTGCGCGCCGTGACGACGAGCTTCCAGCGCCGGCCTGGCAGGAAGGCGTGCGCCCCCGCGCCCACGAGCGTGCGTGCGGGGATGGCCGAGAGGTTGGCCTCGTCCACGAAATTGCCCGCCTGCCAGGCCGCGTCGACGAACAACGCGACCTCGTCGAGAACGCGCACCGGGCGCCCGTACAGCTCGGCCCGCGCACCCCAGCGCGTACGCGGACGGTAGGGCAGGACCTTGCCGCCGTAGGCCGGCTCGCCCGAGCGGTTGAGCGAATCGAGCAACGTGTAGCCCGCCCTCACGCGCACGTGGCCGAGCAGATCCGTGGAACCGCCAAGCTCCAGACCCTGCAAGCGCGCCCGGCCGACGTTCTTGTGCGTGGCCACGCCCTGCGCGAGTTGCACGAGGCCGATGAGGTCTTCCATCACGGAGCGGAACACGAAGGCCTCGAGCGTGACGACGTCGCGATCGTCGTGAAATCCATGGGACAATGTCAGCCCAGCGTCGAAGATCGTGCCACGCTCGGGACGCAGATCCGGCGCGCCGCGGACCGGGCCCGTGTCGCCGAAGAGCTCGAAGAAGCTCGGCAATCGGGACGATCGCGAGACGTTGGCCTTGAGCGCGAGGGGCCGCCACGGCCGCGCGACGAGCCCCAGACGAAGGGACGGCTCCGTGGCCTCGACGGTCGGAAGAGGTCTATACGTAAAGGGAAACCCGATGTTGGTGACAGCCGTCGTGCGCGCGCGCTCGATGCGCACCGAGGGCAGCACGACGAGCGCGAGCGCCGGGATGCGCCAAGCCAACTCCGCCGACGCGTTCACGGTCTCGCGGGTGGCCGCCGGCGTGGTCGGCTGCGGGACCGTGCGGCTCTCGGGCGAGAAGGCTTCGTGACGCGCCTCGGCCCGCAGGCCGAGCTCCAACTGCTCCAGAAGTGGGACCTGCCACAGCGCGCTGGCCCCCGGGACCGTCGTGGCGTAGCGCGAATCGCGCGGCCAGCCGAACTCGCCGCGGGGATCCTCGAAGCGCGAGGCGATATGGCCGAGGTAGGTCTGCACGTGGAGGCGATCGCCGTCACGCGCGAGATCCCACGCCTTGAGCGCGACCTGCGCGACCTCGCGCGTGAGGCTCGTCCAGGGCGACGCGGTCGGCCGAATGCCAAGACCTGGGAGGCCGCCCTTGCGAAGATAGAGCAGGTTGAGGACCACCAACTCAGCGCGATTTCCAAGTGAAATCCGAGCTTTGAGCAGCGTATCGAGCGCGTCCGACGCGTTGTTGGCGCGCTCCAGCTGGCGGTCGTCGGTGGGGTTCATGGCGGTGCCGTTGTCCGACACGTAGCCGAAGTTGCCCTCGGATCCCACGTAGGTCGCGCCAAGCGCGATCGAGGGCGCCCGCCGGCCGATGTCGGACGCGCCCCCCTCGGGCCGCTCGGGCGCGCCCTGCGCCCAGGACAAGAAGCCGCTTGCCGCGCGGGTGCCGAACGAACCGCCGCCCGTCTCGACGTGCAGGCCGGTGCGCCGGGGGACACGCGTCGTGATCGACAGCACGCCACCGAGGCCACCGCCGCCGAGCGCGAGCGGAGCCGGGCCGCGGTAGACCTCGATGCGCTCGATGTTGCCGACCGAGAGGGTCGACAGGTCGAAGGGGCCCCCATCGCAAGGGTTGAGCCGGATGCCATCGAGGTAGACTTGCACCTGATCGGCCGAGCTGCCGCGCACGGACAGCGTCGAAAAGCCGCCGAGGCCGCCCGCGGAGCTCACCTTCAGACCCGGTTCGCGGTCGAGCACGCTCGCGAGCGAGCTGAGATCGTGCGCGAAGTGCTCACGCCCGAGCACGGTGGCCGCGCTGGCGGGATCCAGGCTCGGCTCCGGTGGCAAGCGCCTCGCACGAACGGTCGTTCGGTAGTCCGGCGGCAGCTTCGACCAATCCCCGCCGGTCCCTTCGCCCCCTTTGGCCAGCGCACCGGGCCGCGCTCCGTCCTGCGCGGTTGGCGTCGACTCCTGCGCGCGGGCGATCTGCGCGCCGCAGACGAGCAGCATCGGCAGGATGGCCACAACGCGACGACGCCTCGCGGAAACGGCCACGTGGCTGCCATCGCGTGGCCCGGTGCGTGAAAGCGATCGAAACAACAAGCGAACCTCGCGCTCGGATCGGCGCGCGTTCGCAAGGGGGGGTGGACGGGGCTCGCGTGAGGGCGGGCCGACGTCGGTCCCAGTCCCCGGGGACACGCGTCGCAAGCGCCACACGGCAGGTTTCCTGACTTGCGGCTCGCATCGACGTCGCCTTCCCGGTCCGTGACCAGTGGCCTTCGACGCCGACTTGGAGCGCTCCGTTGATGTTCGGGGCGCCCCGGCCGCACACAGTGGCGGGTCCGTGCCGGAATCCAACCGGCTTCCCTTTTCACCTCGCGCGCAAGACGCGAGGCACCGCGTGGCGCCGTCGACTCTGAGGCCGGAGGAGGCCGGAAGTCAAGCGCTCGCTTGCCCCCCGAGCCGCCGCGTTCGGTGGTGACCGGAATCCAGACTACTGGCCCTCGCGCTCCCGACACGGCCAATCGCACGTGCGCGCGCGGGGGCAACCGAAGCGGCAACCGAGCAGCTCGGGCAGCGTCTCGAGGGCGGCCTGATCGGGCGAGCCGGGTGGCATGAACTGCGCGAGGTGACGCGCGACCGCGAGCAGCGCAGGCGTGCCCGTTGCGTAGTGGGCGTCGAGCAACCCCAGCCGATACGCCGTCGCGCGCACGTCGGTCGAAGGTACGAGCGCGATCGTGCGCGCGGTCTCCCCGGTCCACAGGCCCGCGCGAACCATCTCCCGAACGAGCCAGAACAGCGCCAATGGCTGCGCACCGCGCAGGATCGTCTGCTGCAGCTGCCCGAGCAGCGTTTCGGGCGACGTGGCCTCTCCCAGCACCTTCGGCAGGTCGGGATTCGAGGCCAGCGCTCGCGCACCGATGAGCGCGTCGCCGGTGGCCGCTCGGATCGCAACGCTGCGCCGGTCGCTCATCACGAGCCCCCAGCGCACGATCATCTCCGCCCAGGCCTGTGGCTGCTCGAAGAGCGTTCCGATGGCGTCGAGCGACCCGGCGCGCTCCACCAACTCCTCGACCAGCGTCTGGTAGTCCGCGTGCTGCGCCAGTCGCGCCAGGATCCCCGCGAGGAAGAGGTACCGGGTCGGTCCCTGCGCGTACTTCGCGGGCGCGAGCCCGGCCCCCGCGAGCAGCGAACCTCCACCGAGCCCGTGGAGCCGACCGATCGCGCGCAACCGTTCGAGCGCGTCCCCCGACACCGTGCTCGGCACGATCACCGACGGCGCGGGCGCAGCGACCGAAGGGTGGGCCGACGTGGGCGGCAGGACCGGCTGACCGCGGCCCGAGGGCTTCGGCGTCACCTGACCGGACTGCGCGCGCGGCGCAATGATCGGCTTGTCGGCCGCGGGCGGCGACGCAGGCGCACCCGGCCGGTCCGCGTGGCCCTTCGACGGGCCCCCCTTCGACGGGTGCTCGATGACCGGCTTGGCCGTCTCGGCGAGCGCCTCGTCATCGAGATCCATGTTCTTCGCGAACTTCTGGAAGACTTCGTCCGAGACCGCCTCCGTCTCGGGCGGCAGATCGTCGGGCAGCTCTTCGTCGTCCTGTCCGACCGCGGCGTCCCCCTTCGCTGCTTCGGGCCGGTTTTCCACTGTGGGCTCGGGCTTTGGCTCGGGCTTGGCGGCAGGTTCGACCTTCGCCTTCACGGCAGGCGCCGGTGACGAAGCTTCCGGCGGCTGAGGCGAGCGCGCGGCGGTCTCCTCCTCCTCGAGGCGCTCATCCTCCAGGAACTCGTCGGGATCGACCGATCGGAGGCGCGGCACGGACTGCTTGCCGGTGTCGGTGAGCCCCCACCGGATCCCCACGAACTTGATGCGCCCGCTCACCACGGCCCACTTGATCCAGGCCTGGAAGCACGTGAGCGTGACGTGCTTGCCGGGGTAGACGTAGCTCGTCAGGAAGCGGTGCAGCTCGTGTGTGGAGTGCAGTCGGCCGCCTCCCTCCGTGTCGAGCGCTTCGAACGCGTACTTGACGAGCAGCGTGTTCTGGTCGACCAGGTGTTTGTAGAGCACGTCGCGCGCCTGATCGTCGTTCTGCGTCTCGAAGAACCGGCGCGCGAAGGGACCGAGGCGCACCACGCCATCGGTCTTGATATCGAGGAACTCGAGCAGGTTCGGCGTCTCTTCCTTGCTCCACAGATCCTGGTCCTTGAGCCACTCGCGGAAGTCGCGGAAGCCGGGCTGCGAACGCTCGATGTGACCGAGCACCTTGTTGATCGTCGGGATGTAGATGTCCTCGCGCGTGGACGGGGGAAAGGCGGCATAGGTGGTGCGCTGCATAGGCCCTCCGATTCGAGCGGCGCGAGGCTATCGCGCCGTTGAGCGGGCGACAAGCGCCACCGCCTTTCGCGCCCGCGCGTGCGCGAAGCTGAGCCCGGTCATGGCGACCGCTTGTCGCTGCGCAGCCGACCCCTTACCATCGCGCGGCCGATCGGGCGTGTGCGAGAGCACCGGGTCCCGCGGTTTCCACGCAAGGCCCTGGGCCAGACTCATCAGGAGGCACACATGTTCGGTTCTCGCGCGCTGCGCACCATCGAGCCCCTCGCTCACAAGGGGCGCGTCTTCGCCGATCTCGTGACCAACCACGGCACGATCGCGATCGAGCTCTTCAACGACAAGGCGCCGCGCACCGTCGCCAATTTCGTCGGTCTGGCGGAAGGCAAGATTGACTGGCTCAACCCCTGGACGAAGAAGAAGGAGGAAGGCAAGCCCTACTACAACGGCCTCACCTTCCATCGCGTCATCCCCGGCTTCATGATCCAGGGCGGCTGTCCGGAGGGATCGGGGCGAGGCGGCCCCGGCTACAACCACGCCGACGAATTCCATCCCGGCGCGCGTCACGACGGCCCCGGCGTGCTGTCGATGGCCAACGCGGGCCCCAACACCAACGGCTCGCAGTTCTTCATTACGTGCGATGCGACGCCTCACCTCGACATGAAGCACACGGTCTTCGGCAAGGTGACGAGCGGTCTGGACATCGTCTACAAGATCGCCGCGCAGCCGCGCGACCGATCGGACAAGCCCAACCAAGCCTGCAAGATCGACACCGTCACGATCCGCTACGAGTAGAGACGCCTCCCTCGCACACGGGCCGGCGGGCACGTGCGGGGGACCCACGACACGAGGCAACGCCGAGTGCGAGCGCGCGGGTGCGCGACGTGGGGAGCCGGATGCCCGCGTTCCAAGGAGTCCCCGACATGCCCCGAGACATCGACTTCGCAACGCTCGGTCTGCAAGACGCGCTCGACCTCGCGATCCTGATCGAGGAAGAGGCCGAGGAGCGCTACAAGGAGCTCGCCGCGATCATCGGTGATCGCTACACCGGCGATGCCGCGGACGTGTTCCGTTTCATGGCCGCCAACGAGTCCAAGCACGGCGAGGAGCTGCGAAAGCTGCGTCAGATCACGTTCGCCGACGGGTCCCGAAACGTGGACCGGTCGATGATCTGGGACGTGGAGGCGCCGGATTACGGGAAGCCGCGCCCCTACATGTCGCCGCGGCAGGCCTTCGGCATCGCGCTCGAGTCGGAGAACAAGGCGTATGCGTTCTTCACGAGCGCGATCGCGCACGTCACGGATCCCAAGGTCAAGGCGCTCTTCGAGGAGCTGCAGGCCGAGGAGCTCGATCACCAGCAGCTCATCCAGCGGCACATCAAGGGCCTTCCGGAGGGTTCGGACCTCGACAGCGACGAGGCCGACGAGCCGCCTAGCCTATAGCACGGACCGCGTCTACCCCTTCTGCAAGATCGCGTCACCGAGCTCGCGCGAGCGCTGCGTGGCTGCCTCGACGGCGTTGATGAGCGTCGTGCGCAACCCGCCGGCTTCGAGCGTATGCAGCCCCGCGATGGCGGTGCCGCCCGGCGACGTCACCATGTCCTTGAGACGGCCGGGGTGTTCCTTCGTCTCGATGAGCAGTCTGGCCGCGCCGAGCAGCGTGTGGGCCGCGAGAGCCTGTGCGTGGTAGCGACTGAGCCCGACCTTGACGCCCGCGTCCGAGAGCGCCTCGATGATGAGGAAGACGTAGGCCGGGCCGCTCCCGGACAGACCCGTGACGGCGTCGAGCGCGCTCTCCTCCATCACGAGCGTCATCCCGACTTGATCGAAGATGCGCTTGGCCGCCGCGAGATCGTCTTCGGTCGCGTGCTCACCCGCGGCGATCACCGTCGCACCGGATCCGACGAGCGCCGGCGTGTTGGGCATCGCGCGCACGACGCGGCGACCGGGCAGCGCCTTCTCGATGTAGGCCGCTGGCACGCCGGCAGCCACCGAGACCACGAGCGCGTGTTCGCCGACGCTCGGCGCGATCTCGAAGAGCACCTTGCCGAGGATCTGCGGCTTGACGGCGAGCACCAGGATGTCGGCCGAGGAGGCCACGGCGCCGTTGTCGGACGTCGTCGCGATCCCATAGGCCTGCGCGAGCTCGGCGCGTCGTTCGGCGCGTGGCTCCGAGGCGACTATCTGGCCCGCTGCGACCGCTCCGCCCGAAATGAGCCCCTTGACGAGCGCTTCGGCCATGTTGCCTGCGCCAACGAATCCGACCTTCCCGTCTATGTGCATGAGAGCCTCCGCCCTTCGGGCGCGGCGGGATTGCCACGTCTCGCGCGGCGACGCAAGGGCCGCGGTGGATGTCAGGCGACCGGGTCGCTCGCGAGGTCTCGCTCTAGCACGGCGCGGAACGTGTCGGGAATGCCACAGGACGCTCCGCTCGCGCGCAGGATGAAGCAGTGCGTGACATGCAGCTCGGCGCGAACGCGAGCAGGATCGCCGGCGCTCTCGAAGCGAAATCGGAGCGTGTACGACCTGTCACCGATGCGCGTCACGTCGATGCGCACGTCGAGTTCGTCGCCGAGCCGCATCGGCTCCACGAAGCGCGCCTGCGTGCCCACGACGGGCGTGATGAATTCCCAATCGTCGATGAAACGCGCGAAGGGGCGGCCGAAGCGCGGCGGGAAGAGGTCTTCGTAGGCCTCGTGCGCGATCTCGAAGAGGCGCGGATAGTAGAGGATGCCAGCGGCGTCGACCTCTCCGAAGCGGACGCGGTGGCGATAGACGTAGGCCATCAGAGTCCTCGCAGCAGCACGATCAGGTGGCCGAGCTCCGGCAGCAGGAGCTTCTCGAGGCCAAGTCGCACGGCGCTGGACGAGCCCGGCAACGCGACGATGAGCGTGCACTGCGCGATGCCCGCGACCGCGCGTGACAACATCGCGGCGGGGCCGATCTCCGCGAACGAGAGCGACCGGAAGAGCTCGCCGAAGCCGTCGATGGGTCGATCCAAGATGGGCGCGATGGCCTCCGGCGTCACGTCACGCAAGGCGATGCCCGTGCCACCCGTGAGCAAGACGACGTCCGTCTCGGGATCGGCGACGCTCGCGCGCACGACGGATCCGATGGCTTCGATCTCGTCGGGCACGATCGCGGTGCCGCGCACGACGTGGCCTGCCGCCTCCAGCAGCGCGCATCCGAGCGGCCCCGACGTGTCAGTCTCGCTCGTGCGGGTGTCGCTGACGGTGACGACGAAGACGCGCGCCGCACGCTCGGTGCCGAGCGCCGTGTGCCCGTGTGCTGAGTGTGCCTGGTGATGTGCCACGATCAGACCGCGCGCCTCGCGAGCGCGACGATCTCGCTCAGCTCGCCGGCCTGCTCGATGCACTGGCGCACGAGCGTCTCGTCCAGACCCAGCCGGAGCTGATCGCTGAGCGTCCGCGCGTCCCGCTCGATGAACTTCAGGAAGGTGTCGTAGTCCTCGATGTGATCGCGCGCGAATGCATCGAGCTTCCGCGCGAGGGTGTCGGCCTCGTCGATGAGCGCCGCGTCGCCGTTCGTGCGGCCGCGCGACATCTGCCTCAGCTCGTAGAAGAGGGCCCCCGCGCGCTTGAAGTCTTCCGTGCGCTCCGGATCGGGGTAGTCCTTCTGCGCGGTCTTCATGTCGGCCATGGCTCGTTCCTGCGTCCGGCGCACGTCCGCGGTGCGCCGCTCGACCGGTCGATTAGCACGCCACCGTGGGTTTTTCCATGGGGGCCGGCTCGCCGTCCCGCGTGGAGGCGGTGCGATCCTCCGGACACCACGGCGATGCGTCGAGCCAGGGCAACAGCGCATCGGCGCGCAGACCCGGGCTGATGAAGTAGCCCTGAGCCCCATCGCAGCCGAGCAGCGTGAGCCTCTCGAGCGCCTCGCGCGTCTCGATGCCCTCCGCGAGGACCTGCAGTCCAAGATCGTGCCCGAGGTCGGTCGTGGCGCGCACGATCGCCCAATCGCTCGGATCCTCCTTCGTGCCCATGACGAAAGACTTGTCGATCTTGATCGCACTGACGGGGAGCTGCTTGAGGTAGGCGAGCGACGAGTAGCCTGTCCCGAAGTCGTCGATCGACAGTCGAACGCCCATCGCGCTCAGCCGCACGAGGACCTCGCGCGCGCGTGGCGGGTCGTTCATGATGTGGCTCTCGGTGATCTCGAGCTCGAGCCTGTCTGGCGTGAGCTTCCACGTGTCGAGGCAGCGCGCGACCTGCTCGGGCAGCGACGCGTCGTGCAGGTTTCGCGCGGAGACGTTGACCGACATGTGCGTGCGCAGACCGGCTTGCTCCCACCGGACGAGCTCGCGCAGCGCCGCGTACAGCGTCCACACGAAGAGCGGCTTTATGAGTCCCGTGTGCTCGGCGAGCGGTACGAAGCGATCGGGTGAGAGCAGACCGAGCTCCGGGTGCACCCAGTGCAGAAGCGCCTCGGTGCCCGAGAACCTGCCCGTGCGAAGAGAGACCTGAGGCTGGAAGATGAGCGCGAGCTGGTCGTTGCGGATGGCATCGCGCAGCTCGGCCATCAGCGTGAGGCGTCGCGGATCGTACGCGTCCTTGTCGGGCGCGTAGATGGCCGCGGACGCACCGCGCCGCCTGGCACCGTGCATGGCCACGTCGGCGCACCGCAGCAAGGTCTCCGAGTCTTCGCCGTGGTCGGGGTGGGTGGAGATCCCGACCGTCGCGCCGACCTCGAGCGTTATGCCCTGTGCCCGGAATGGCAGCTCGAGTGACGTCACGATCTTTTGGGCAAGCTCGAGCGCGCGCTCCCCCGGCGATGGCCCGGGCATCAAGACCGCGAACGCATCTCCGCCCACGCGCGCGAACGTGTCGTGCTCCCCGAGCAACGAGCGGATCCGCGCACCGACTTGCTGCAGCAGGAGATCGGCGGTGCGATGCCCGAGCGCGTAGTTGATCTCCTTGAAGCGATCCAGGTCGACAAGCAGCACTGCGAAAGATCGCGGCTCCGTCGGGGACGCGACGATCTCGGCCTGCATGATGTCGCCGAGCATGGTGCGGTTGGGCAGCCCCGTCAGCGGATCGTGGAACGCGAGATACTTCAGCCGCTCCTCTGCGCGCTTGCGCTGCCGGCGTCCCTCGGCCTCGCGGATCTCGCGCTCGATCGTCGGAACGAGGCGCGTCAGGTTCGCTTTCATCAGGTAGTCGTGTGCACCCGCCTTCATGGCGGCGATGGCGATGTCCTCACCGATCGTGCCCGTCACGATGACGAAGGGGAGATCCTGCCCGCTCTGATGTAGCAGCGCGAGGGCAGCGGGGGCCGAGAAGCGCGGCATCGTGTAGTCAGCGACGATGGCATCCCACGACTCACGTGCAAGCGCGTCGCTCATCTCCGAAGCGGTCTCGACGCGCTCCCACTGACACGCGTAGCCGGCGCGCGTGATCTCGCGCACCAGCAACAGTACGTCGTCTTCGGAGTCCTCGACGATGAGGATTCGCACTTGTGGCTTGGGGCCTGCGCTCATGCACCTCCTAGTGTGTCGTGCTCGCCGGTGCTTCGTTCAGCACGAGCCAGTACAGCCCGAGACGACCGACGGCGTCCATGAACTCCTCGAAGTCGACCGGCTTGCGGACATAGCTGTTGGCGCCGAGGCTGTAGCTCGTCACGAGGTCGCGCTCCTCGTCCGACGATGTCAACACGACCACCGGAAGCACGCGCGTGCGCTTGTCGGCGCGGATGCGGCGCAACACTTCGAGTCCGTCGATCTTCGGCAGCTTCAGGTCGAGGAGCACGACTTCGGGGAGCTTCGTCGCGTCCCTGCCGGCCCACTTGCCCTCGCCGAAGAGGAAGTCGAGCGCCTCGACGCCGTCGCGCGTAACGACAACCTGGTTCTGGACGTTGTTGCGAGCGAAGGCACGTATGGTCAGCGCTTCGTCGTCGGGATTGTCTTCCACGAGCAGAATGCACTTGTCTTCCATGGTGACCCGGATGCGTGGCGTGAGCCGGTCGCGCGCAAGCCGCACGAGCCGCAGCCGTGATCATAGCACGAAGAAGAAAGTTGCACCTTTGCCTGCCTCGCTTTGCGCCCAGACCCTTCCGCCGTGTCGGTTCATGATCCGTTGGACCGTCGCGAGACCGATGCCCGTGCCAGGGAATTCGGTAGGCGCGTGCAAGCGTTGGAATGCGCCGAAGAGCTTCGTTGCGTAGGTCATGTCGAAGCCGGCACCGTCGTCGCGGATGAAGTACGTGCGGCGCCCCTCCCGCATGGTCTGACCGAATTCGATGCGCGCGCTCGCGTTTCGCGACGTGAACTTCCACGCGTTGCCGAGGAGGTTCTCGAAGGCCAGGCGCAGCAGACGCGGGTCTCCGCGCGCTCTGAGGCCGTCGGCGACCACGAAGGTCACCCGTCGCTCCGGCTCGGTGCGACGCAGATCGGAGGCGATCTCCCGGACGAGCGCGCTCAGATCGACCATGTCGCGGTTCATCTCGGTGCGGGTCACGCGCGACAAGGTCAGCAAGGCGTCGATCAAGCTGGCCATGCGCTGACTGGCCGCGCGGACCCGTTGCAGGTGGCCTCGACAGACGTCGGAGACCTCGCCGCCGCAGTCCTCGATGACGGCCTGGCTGAAGCCATCGATGCTCCGCAGCGGAGCGCGCAGGTCGTGTGAGACGGAGTAGGCGAAAGCCTCGAGTTCACGGTTGGCGGCTTCGAGCTGCGCAGTGCGATCGGCGACCCGTTGCTCGAGCTCGTCGTTGAGACGGTGCAGGTCGCTCTCCGCCTGTTTGCGCGCCGAGATATCGCGGAAGACGACCTGCACGCCACGGCGCTGCATGACCGTGATGGGCATGGCCGCGACCTCGACGTCGATCGTCTGACCCTTGAATGTCACGAATCGCTCCTCGATGAGCGGACCGACCTCGCCGCCGACGATCATGCGCCGCATGCGTTCCTGTACGACCTCGCGGAACTCGGGCGCGACGGCGTTGAGCACCGGCATGCCGATGACCTGACTCGGCCCGTCTGCTTCGAGGAGGCGAATGGCGGCCGTGTTCGCGAAGACGATGCGCCCGTCGACGTGGATCGCGATCGCATTGGGGGACAGCTCGACGAGCTGGCGATAGCGCTCCTCGGACTCCCTCAGCGCATCGTCGGCTGCACGGGCCTCCGAGACGTCCAGGCCCGTGCCAATGACGAACTCCACGGCGCCGGCGTCGTCCAGCAAGGCTGTGTTGGACCACGAGAGGAGGCGTCGCTCCCCGCTTCGGGTGAGCCAGTGATTCTCGAAGCGGGCGGGGAAATTGCCCGCCCTCAGGCTCGCAAATTGCTGCCGCACGCCGGCGCGCTCCTCCTCGAGCAGGAAGGTCTCGAAGAAGGGCGTGTCGCGCACCTCGTCGAAGGTCCACCCGGTCAGCAGCTCCGCGTGCCGGTTCATGCGAACGATCTTCCCCTGCCCATCGAGCACGACCACGACGGCGCCTATCGTGTCGAGGAGCGCGGACACGAAGTCACGCTCGTGGCGCGTCGCATCGGAGGCAACCCGGCGCTCGTGGATGTCTCGCGCGACGGCGTAGACGAGCCGGTCGCGGGTGTCACCCTTCGCCCGCCACATCAACCACCGGTGCGAACCGTCCTTGCATCGATAGCGGGTCTCGATGCTGAGCACGCCCTCCTCGCGCATCACCGCGCCCGCCATCCTCCGCGAGGCCTTCATGTCGTCCGGGTGCACGAGATCGAGCGCGCGTAATGTGTGCAGCTCGCCCGGCGCATAGCCCAGGACCTGCTCCAGCGCGACCGGAACGTCCTTGAAGTAGCCGTCGAACCCAACCGTACACGGCCAATCCAGCGAGAGGCGCAGCGCACGCTCGAGACGCTCGACGGAGTCGACCGCGGTGTCTGCTGCCAACGCACCTCCGTTCGCTGCCCCGTGCGTGCCCCATCGGGCGACGCCGGAAGGCGAGCTCCGCGACCCGCTTCCATTCGGCACAGGCGTGCCGTCTTGTCGCTGGGAGTCGTCATAGCACCGAGCCACGAGTGCGTCCACGGTCGCGCGGCGCAGATCAGCGTTGCTCGAGACGTCGGGTCAGGACATCGCGCAGACCTGCATTCGCGCGCACGAGGTCGATAGCCGCCTCTGCGCACCCGGGCATGAAGCCGTTTCCCATCACGAGCCGCACATCGGCACCCACCCCTTCCGCGCCGAGCGTCGAGCGCGTGAACGACGTCGCCATGCCGAAGAAGAGCACCGTGGCACCCTGTCGTGCCGCGAGCACCGCGCCCATCTCGGTGTGCGGCAGGCTCGCCATGTTGACGACGAGATCGGCCGGCTGCCCGTGGTTGTGGCTCGTCACGGCCTCCCGAACGGCGACCGCGTCGGAGCACTCGAGCGCGACCGTCGCGTCGGCGAGACCGAGCGCGCGAACCTGCGCGAGCGGCGCATCGAAGCGATCGATCGCCAGCACGCGCAGCGGCCGCTCCGGGCGGCGCAGCGACGCCAGCGCGGCGAGGCTGAGCAGCCCGCTCTTGCCAGCTCCCATCACGAGCACGGTGGCGCCCGGCCCAAGCGGATCGGCGTATCGGATGACCTGCGCGGGCGCGCCGCACACGTCGAGCACGGCGAGCGCGAGAGGCTCCGGCAGGTCGTCCGGCAACACGGCGGCCGGCGCGGACGAGAAGAGGATCGCGTGGCCGGAGACCTCGACCTGATGCGCGTGCGCGTGCACGGCGTGGACCGAGTCGATGCGCAGAGGCGTGAGCGTCAACGACACCAGCGTCGCCACGCGGGAGCCTACCTCCGCGCCTCGCAGCGGACCCGTGTAGCGCGGCCCCCTGGCCTCGAGGCGCCCTATCAACATGCCACCCGAGCCGGTCACCGGATTCTGCATCTTGCCGCGCTGGCCCACGATGTCCCGGATCTGATCGGCGACGGGTGTGCCGGTCTCTTCGTCGTAGGCCATCAACTGCTCGAAGCTCGCAGCGTCGATGTTGAGCCGCTCCACGCCGATGAGCGCTTCGTCGTCGAAGGGCGGCATCGTGGCGTCGAGGCGCTCCGCACCTTGCGGCAATGCGCCGCGCGGAGAGATCACGCGATGGACGCCGAGCGGGTCTCCGCCGCTTCGGAAGGGCTGGGTCATGTCGAGTCCTCGGGAGTGGAGCCGGGCGGCGGCCCGGCGGGTCGGGCCAGGCGAGACCTGCGGCGACCGGAAGCGAAGACGGGCACTGCGATGGCGAGCACCGACGCACCTAGCAGCGCCCAGTATACGGGCGCGAGGCCGGAGCGGAGGGCGTCCTGAAGGACCTTCTTGGTCTCGCGCTGGAGCTTGTCTCGCTTCCTTGCGTCGACGAGGTCGCTGAGCAGGATGATCGGGTTGCGGGTGTCCGCGACCATCGGATCGGCCATCGCCGCTCCTGCTTGCGCCATCTGCGCCGCCTTCGCGCGAAGCTTCGGGTCCTCGCGCAGCCGGGACTCTGCGCGCCGGGTGACCTTCGTGTAGTGTCGCACCACCCCGACGTTCAGCGCGCTCGCGAGGAGGCCGACGCCGACGACACCGCCTATCGACCGGAAGAACGCCTGCGACGCCGTGGCGACGCCTCGGTGCTCGATCGGCGCGTCGTCCTGCACGTTGACGAGCAAGGCCAGCGACGAGAAGCCAAGGCCCAGGCCGATGAGCAGCATGGTCGACACGAGGGCGAAGCGGCTCGTGTCCGCGGGGAGCGTGGCGAGGCCTGCCGTGCCGATGACGAGCAGCGCGACCCCCACGGCGACGTGCGCGCGCGGTCCCACGCGAGCCATCGTCCGCCCGGCGATGAGCGACCCGAGCGGCCAGCCCACGCTCATGGGCAACAGCACGAGTCCGGCGTCCTTTGTGCTGCCCAGGCGAACGCCCTGCACGAACAGCGGCACGAAGGTCAACACGCCGAAGAGGATAAGGCCCGAGAGCAGCGCACCCACGCTGGCCCAGAAGATCATGGGTCGGCGAAACAGGCGGAGGGGCAGGATCGGCGACGGATGGCGCGCCTCCCAGATGAGAAAGACGACCAGCATCGCCCCGCCGACCGACGCGGCGAGCGCATGGATGTGGGCGCGCACGAAGAGGGCGGCGCTCGTCCCTCCGAGCCTGGCGAAGTCGACCAGATCACGCGCGTCGCGATCGGCGCCGAGGACCACGAGGCCGAGCCCGGCGAGCAGGAGCGCGGCCCCCGCTAGATCGACGCGCGGCCCCTCGTGTGGCCTCGAGCGCGGTAGCCATCGCGCGAGGGCGAACACCGCAGCCAGGCCGAAGGGCACGCTCAGGACGAAGATCCAACGCCAGCCGAGGTGGCTCGTCACCCATGCGCCGGAGACGGGGCCGGCGACCGAGGCCACGCCCCACACCATCGAGAACCAGCCCTGCGCAGAGGCGCGCTTGCTGCCCCGGTAGAGATCGCCGACCAGCGCGAGCGCGAGGGGCACGATGCCTCCCGAACCGAGCCCCTGCACGGCCCGGAAGGTCGCCAGCGAGGTGATGGACCACGCACACGCGCACAGCACGGAGCCGAGCATGAAGAGCAGACACGCCGCGATGAGCATCGGCTTGCGACCGTAGAGATCGCCGAGACGCCCGTAGATGGGCATCGTCGCCGTCGTGGTGAGCAGGTACGTCACGACGATCCACCCGTAGCGCTTCATGCCGCCCAACGAGGACACGATCGCGGGCATCGCCGTGCTGACGATCGTGGTCTCGAGCGCTGAGAGCGACACGGCGAGCAAGATGCCGGCCAGCACGAGCGCGCGACCGCGGCGTTCGAGCGCGAGGTCAGGGCTCGTCAACGGGGCGGCCACGCCGCTCATCGAGACACCGCGCGCGGGATCATGGTCGACCTCGCCGACGCATCAAGTCCGCCACGGCCGAGACCGCGATCTCGCCCGGCAGCTTGCCGCCGAGCGAACGCCCGTCCACGCGGAGGCCTATCGGCGAATCGAGTCGCGCAACGACGTCCTCGGGAAAGCCTCTGTCGCGCAGGCGCTGGCGCGCCACGGCCGCCTTCGTCTTTGATCCGATGAGCCCGACGTACGCGAAGGGAACGGTCGACGCGAGCAGCACAGCGGCGATCTCGCGATCGAGCGCGTGGTCGTGCGTCATGATGACCGCGTGCGTGGCGGTCGGATCGGGCCGCGCGACGAGAGCACCGACGAGCGTGGACACGAGGTCCGACGCAGCCGCGTCGGGGCCGAGCACCCCCCAGGAGGCGAGCAACACGAGCGGTGGTGTGCACACGCACTCGACCGGGCGAGCGAAGCGGCGCTCGTTGCACCACTCAGCACGCGCATCGACGACGATGATTCGCCACGGCAGCACCGCGGCGACGCGAGCGGTCGCGGCGGCCACATGCCCCGCGCCGAAGAGCAGGAGCGTGGGCTCGTCTGCGGGCTCGACGCGCGCGAGCCGGGCGGCCGATGCGGCGTCGAGCAGCTCGAACGCAAGCGTCATCTCGCCGCCGCAGCACTGCGCCATCTGGGGGCCGAGTTTGTAGTGGAGTTCTCGCTTGACGACGCCCGCGTCGAACACCGCTCGCGCGTCAGCAATGGCGGCCTCCTCGACGTGACCTCCGCCGATCGTGCCTTCGAAGCGGCCGTCGTCGAAGACCAGCAACGACGCGCCGGCGTCTCTCGGCGCAGATCCGCGTGTCTCGACTACGACGACGAGCACGGCGCGGGTTCCGTCCGGGACGAGCGCGGGCAGCCGGCGGTGCAACGCCCTGGCTTCCAGATCCATCGTGGCTACGCGCCGCGCGTGCGCAGGATCGACGCGCGCAGGATGCGGTGGAAGACCTCGCGACGGTAGGCAGCCGTCGACCGGACGTCATCGATCGGGCTCGTGTCGCGATCCTGAGCCTCGCGCAAGGCCGGCCACGTGGACGCGCCGGCCTCCGTGCCGGCGAGAGCGGCCTCCACGGCGGGGCAGCGGCACGTCGTCGGGCCCATCGACACCGCGACGATGCGTGCCTCCGAGATCGCGCCCCCCTGCCACCCGATCACCGCGGCAAGGCCCACCTTCGTAATGGCCTGGAGCGCGCGTGTGCCGACCTTTCGGAACGCGTGGCCGGTCACCGCAATCGGCTCGGGCGGCAACACCAGCGCCGTGATGATCTCGTCCGGCGCGCGCCGCGTTCGACGATAGCCGGTGTAGTACGCGTCGAGCGCAAGCTCCCGCTCGCCGCGAGGGCCCGCGAGGCGAACGCGCGCGCGGTGCGCCATCAGGACCGGCACCGAGTCGGCGGCCGGCGAACCGTTCTCCACGTTACCGGCGAGCGTCCCCCGCGCCTGGATCTGCAGCGCGCCGGTCTGTCGCGCTGCCGACGCGAGCGATGGAAAGCGCGAGCAGAGCAGCGGGTCGGCGAGTACATCCGCATACGTCGCGAGCGCGCCGATCTCGCAGCTGCCATCGCCCGCCCACGAGACGTGCCGCAACCACGGCGAGAGCGCGGAGAGGTCCAGCAGGCGCTGCGGGAGCGGCCCGCCCGCGTTGGCGACCACGAGCAGGTCGGTCGCGCCGGCGAGCGGCCTAAGGCCCGGCTCGTCCTGCAACAGGCGAAACGCCGCGTCGAGGGTCTTGGGCCGCACGACGTCGAGCTCGGAGAGCGCCGCCAGCATCACGCCTCCCTTCGCGCGTCATCGCGCCGCGCCATGGCCGCCGCGACGGCCTCCGCGATCCGGGTGTAGCCTGTGCACCGGCACAGGTTGCCCGCCAGAGCCTCCGGGATGTCGCCCGCGCCGAGACCGGTGTCGTGCGCCCACGCGGCGGTCACGACGAACCCCGGCGTGCAGATGCCGCACTGCGCACCGCCATGCGCCGCGAAGGCCTCCTGCACGGGGTGCAGCACGCCATCCTGTGCGAGTCCTTCGACGCTCAGGATCTCGGCGCCCTCGCACTGTACGATCGGGACGAGGCATGCGTTGACCGGCCGGCCGTCCATCAGGACCGTGCACGCGCCGCATTCACCTTCCCCGCAGCCCTCCTTGGTGCCGGTCAGACCCAGATCGTCGCGCAGCACGTCGAGCAGGCGACGCATCGGGGCGCTCGTGACCGTGCGCGCCTGTCCGTTGACGCGGAGGCGAACGGTCCATGGACTCGCACTCATGCGACCTCCTTCGCCGCGCCCCCGAGCGCGGCCATCACGCGCTCCGGTGTGGCCGGTGCGTGATCGATGCGCAGCCCCGTTGCGTGCGCGATGGCGTTCAGGATCGCCGGCGCTGGGCCATCCATGGGCAGCTCGCCGATGCCCTTCGCGCCGAAGGGGCCGTAGTCGTAGGGCGCCTCGCTGAAGAAGACACGGATCGGAGGCACGTCAGCGCTCGTCGGGATGATGTAGTTCGTCAACGTGCCGTTGAGCATCGCGCCGTCCCTCCAGAAGCAGTCCTCGAGCAGCGCCCAGCCGATGGCCTGCACGACGCCGCCTTCAATCTGGCCCGCGGCCAGCGTGGGGTTGAGGACGCGCCCGATCTCTTGGCTCGCGACAAAGTCCACGCATCGCGTGGCGCCGGTGTCGAGATCCACCTCGACATCGGCCACGTAGGTCGCCCAGGCGTAGGCGCCGTACGCGTCCCCGCGATAGAGCTTGTCGTCCCACAGGATGCCCGGAGGCGCCTCGTAGCGAGCCCATCCTTCCACGCGGCCCTGCGTCGCGACGGCCGCGCGTACGGCCGCCTGCAAGCGCTCGGGCGGGTAGTGTCGCCCAAGCCCCACGGCCTGTGCCGAGACCCGCAGCTCGCGCCCGTGCGATCGGTCCGTGTCTCGCAGCGCATCCGTCTCGACGAGCTTTGCCACCAGGTCGTCGCATGCGCGAGCGACGAGATGACCGACGACCATGGCCGTGCGCGACGCGACCGTTGGACCGGAATTCGGGACCCGGTCGGTGTCCGGCGTCGCGACCGCGATCGCCTCGATCGGCAGTCCGAGCGCGTCGGCTGCCACCTGCGCGAAGATGGTGGTCGCCCCCTGCCCGATCTCGGTGTTGGCGACGCACACCTCGACGCGCCCGTCCGGGAGCCCCTGCACCTTCACCCGAGAGTCGAGGAAGACCTCGCCCGATCCGGTGAAACCGGCGCCGTGCATGAAGGTCGCGAGCCCGATCCCCTTACGCAGCGGCGATCCGGTGCGCGCGGCCTCGGCGTTGAACGCGTCGTAGGCGGCGCGCTTGCTTGGCCAATCCGCCTTCGCGAGCGCGTCGTCCATCAGCGCGTCGAGGGCCACGGGGTCCTTGAAGCGCTGCCCTGTCGACATCGTATCGCCCGCGACGAGGAGGTTCTTGCGCCTCAGTTCGACCGGATCGAGCCCCAGCCGCTCGGCCACGCGGTCCATGTGGCACTCGAGCGCGAAGAGCGTCTGCGGCGCGCCGAAGCCGCGGAACGCCCCGTGCGGCGGCGTGTTGGTCAGGACGGCGCGCGCCGTGATCTCGAAGTGGTCGCAGCGGTAGGGCCCACCCGAGTGGATTGCGCCGCGCGAGAGCACGACCGGAGTGACCGTATTGTAGGCGCCCCCGTCGAAGAGCACGTCGATGACCACCGCGGCGAGGCGACCATCGGGCCATACGGCGGTGCGAAAGCGCACGCGGGACGGATGACGCTTCGTCGTGCAGACCATGTCCTCCGCGCGGTCGTAGATGATCTTGACCGGCCTGCCGGCCTTCCACGCGAGCAGCGCCGCGTGACCCGCGATCACAGAGGGGAAGTCCTCCTTGCCGCCGAAGCCGCCACCCGTGGGGGTCTGGATCACCCGAACCTGCTCGGCCGGGAGGCCAAAGAGCAGCACCATCGCCTTGTGCACGTAGTAGGGGCACTGGTGCGAGCCCTCCACGATCACCCGGGTCCCGCCACCGCCCGTCACGTCGCGATCGACGCGACCGATGAAGCCATTGGGCTCGATGTAGGCCTGCTCCTGCGCTGCCGTGCGGTAGGTCCCCTCGACCAGCACGGCGCCCTGCGCGACGGCCGCGTCGAGCGCCTCGCTGCCTTCGCCCTTGAGCATGTGGTAGCGCTTGAAGGTGTTGTCCGTGCCGCGCTGGATGAGCGCCGGGGCGAGCGTGTTTGTGCTGGGATCGCCGGCCTCGAAGTCGAGCACGGCCGGCAGCGGGTCCCACGCGAGCGTGACGTGCCGCGCCCCCTCGCGAGCCCGCTCGGCGCTCGCGTGTGCGACGAGGGCGACGGGCTCGTGCCGGTGTCGGAACTCGCCGCCTTCCTCCACGAGGAAGGGCTGGTCCTGCTCGATGAGCGCGACGCGGTTCGTGCCGGGCACGTCCTTCCAGGTCACGATCGTGAACTCGGACCAATCGAATCCGGGGTCCAACGAGATCGCGCGCAACACGCCCCGAGGCGCGCTCGTGCGCACCGTTACACCCCACAGGCCATCGAAGGGCAGGTCGTCGACGTAGCGCAACGCGCCGCTGACCTTGTCGTTCGCCTCGACGCGTCGCACCGCCTGGCCCACGTAGGTCGTCGACTCGGCGCTGTTCACGGTGGGTTCGCTCATGCCGGACCTCCCGGTCCCGGGCCCGAAGGCACGCCGACCGAGGCCGGAGCCTAGCGCGGCCGCGCATCGAGTGCCAGGAGTGGCGACGAAACCCGTGAGCCACCCCATGTCGCACGTGCCGACGCCCTCGAACTCTGAAAGCCGGTCGTGAGAAGGCTCGACGGAGCGGTCGTGTGCAGAGGCCCTGCAACACGAGGCGACGCTGAGTGCGAGCGCGCATGTGCGCGACGCGGGGAGACCGGGTGCCCGCGACCTTCCCGCAAAGGCGGAAGGCGGGAACGCTACAGCACGCGCGCGTCGGCCCGTCGATTCGAGCGCACCGGCTCCAGCTTGGCGCGGATGGTCTCGACGCGGCGGCTCGACAGGCGGAAGTGGCTGCGCACGCGGTAGTCGTTGAGCGGGTGCGTATCGGTCGCGACGCCGTCCTTCGGGTCGATCGTGACGACGAGCGGTGTGCCGGCGTGGTCCTTCAGGTCGGAGACGATCCCGCCGAGCGGCCCGTCGCGGAGGCCCTTTCGCTCGAGGAAGACGACGTCGCCGGGCAGGTAGGTAGACAGCGGCCCCGCGACCGGCGCGAGCGTCAGGCGCTGGGCATGATTGGCGAGGAAGGTAGTGACGTTCTTGGGCGACATGGCCGGCGTGAGCCTGACGATGTCGCCTCGCTGCTTCTTCGAGCGCTTGATGCCGTAGTGCTCCGGGTGGCGCGCGCGGTCCTTCGAGATCGAGGCGCTCAGCTCCAGACCGGCCGCGTTGAGCGCGGCCTCGAGCAGATCGAGGCTGCTCGCGCGCGCCCCGTCAGCCCGCCCCACGCGGAGATAGGACACCTTGACTCCGCGCAGCACGAGCTCCCGCGCGGCGGGCAGGATCTCGGGCGCGGCCAGATCGGCTCCCGCGAGCGTGGGCTTCGCGCTCGGCGCCGGCGTCGTCGTGGCCCGGGTCCCCTCGCCGGTCCCGCCGAGCAGCGCCGCGACGTCAGGGCCCGCCGTAGGCGTGAGTCCGATCGCGCCGAGCGCGGCCGTCGTCGCTGGGCTTGGCCTGGAGGCGACGCTCGGCGCCTGCTCGCGGCGACGTTCCCGGCGCGACTCCAGACCGCCGCCGATGAGCGAGATCCACAGCCACGCGATGAGTCCCAGCACTGCCCCGTAGGCCATCCACGGCAGGTAGCTCCGCCCCTTGCGCGGGCGCACATTCAGACGCGTCAGACGCGGCTGGAGTCCTCGGGATCGCAGTGGGCTGAGGTTCATCCTCGACGTAATCCGCTTGTATTTCAGGTGGTTGAGTCGATCGCTCAGGCGCCTGATGCCTCTTTCTAGGCCTCTTGCGTCGGGCTGTCAACGCCAACCCGATCTCGTGCGGCGAGCCACGCAGCGAGGTCCGAGCGCGCTCGATCGACCATCGCCAGGCGCCGCTCGTGCTTGCGCACCCCCTGGATCGGCGCGAAGAGCCCGAAGTTGACATTTGACGGTTGAAACTGCGGCGTCGCTTCATTGACCACGTGCGCGAGCATCGCCCCGAGCGCGGTCGTCGGCGGTGGCGGCACGGGCGCGCGGTCCGCGACCAGCCTGTCGATGAGCGCCATGGCCACCCACAGCCCGCTCGCCGTCGACTCGACGTAGCCCTCCACACCGGTCACCTGCCCGGCAAAACGCACGCGCGGCTCGCTGCGCAGACGCATCTCGACGTCGAGCAGGCATGGACTGTCGACGAAGGTGTTGCGGTGCACGGACCCGAGCCGCAGAAATTCCGCGTGCGCGAGGCCGGGGATGGTGCGCAGCACGCGCCGCTGCTCGCCGTGCCGCAGCTTCGTCTGGAATCCCACCAGGTTGTACGCCGTCTTCGCCCGATTCTCGGACCGCAGCTGCACGACGGCCCAGGGCCGCCGCCCGCTCTTCGGATCCCGCAGCCCCACCGGTTTCATCGGCCCATAGCGCAACGCGTCATGCCCGGACGCTGCGATCACCTCGATTGGCTGGCACCCGGAGAAGTAATGGACATCTTTCTCGAATTCTTCGACCGGCACCTTCTCTGCCGCGTTCAAGGCGTCGACGAATGCGTCATAGGCGTCGCGCTCCATCGGGCAGTTGACATAATCCGCACCCTCACCCTTGTCCCAGCGCGACTGAAGGAACACGGCGTCCCAATCGATGCTGTCCGCGTCGACGATCGGCGCGATGGCGTCGAAGAAGGCGAGTCGGTCCGCGCCCGTGCGTGCGACGAGGTCCTGAGCGAGTGCGTCCGACGTGAGCGGTCCCGTGGCCACCACGACCGCGTCGTCGTCCGGCACTCGCGCGCACTCCTCGCGCACCAGCCGGATGCGCGGATGCCCGACGATGGCGGACTCCACGGCCTCCGAGAACGCCTCCCGGTCGACGGCCAACGCGTCCCCGGCCGGCACACGGGTCCGGTCCGCCACCGCGAGGACGAGCGAGCCGGCGAGCCGCAGCTCGGCGTGCAGCAGCCCCACGGCGTTGTCCGGATTGTCGCTGCGAAAGGAGTTCGAGCACACCAACTCGGCGAGGTGATCGCCGCCGTGCGCGGGAGACCGCCGATGCGGTCGCATCTCGAGCAGCCGCACATCGAGGCCCGCCTGCGCGCACTGCCACGCGCACTCGCAGCCCGCGAGCCCCGCACCGACGATCGTGACCGCGTGCGCGCCCACCGGCCGCCCTTAGACCGCCGCCTCGGCCTCGACCGCATCGGGGCTGTGCTGCTCCAGCTTGTGCTGGCAGTGCGGACAGGCCTTGACCTCGCCGTTCTTGCGCGCTCGCACGACCATCAGCGGCCAGGCGCAGCTCGGACACGCCTCAGCCACCGGACGATCCCACAACGAATACGTGCACTTCGGATAGGCGGAGCATGCGTAGAACACCTTCCCGCGTCGCGACCGCTTCTCGACGAGTTGACCCTCGCAGTCCGGTTGCGGACACTTCACGCCCAGGCCGATCGGCTTCGTGTTCTTGCACTCGGGGTAGGCCGAGCACGACAGGAAGCGCCCAAACCGACCGCTGCGGATGCTCATCGGCTTGCCGCACTTCTCGCAGACCTCGGTCGTCTGCTCCCGCTGCTTCACGCGAATCTGCCCCGCCTCGTCCCGGTCGAATTCCAGGGTGTTGCGACACGTTGGGAAGTCCACGCACGCGAGGAACGCGCCGTTCTTGCCGAAGCGGATGACCAGCGGGTTGCCGCATTGGTCGCAGGTGATGCTCGTGGGCGTCGTGTCCTTGCGGACGTTGCGCATCTCCTTCTTGGCGGTCTCCAGCGTCGACTTGAAGGGCCGGTAGAAGTCCCCGAGCAGCGCGCGCCAGTTGTTGCGCCCCTCCTCGACCGCGTCGAGATCGCCCTCCATCCGTGCGGTGAAGCGCGTGTCGAGCAGGTCGGGGAAGCTCAGCACGAGCAGCTCCGTCACCACGCGCCCGAGTTCCGTCGGGAAGAACTTGTTGTCCTTCTTCACGACGTAGTTGCGGTCCTGGATGACCGAGATGATCTGCGCGTAGGTGCTCGGACGCCCGATGCCGCGCTCCTCCAGCTCCTTGACGAGCGTGGCCTCCGTATAGCGCGGGGGCGGCTCCGTGAACTTCTCCTCGTGCGTCAGGTCCAGCAGCTTCAGGCTCTCGCCCGCCTTCACATCGGGCAGCGGCAGATCCTCGGCATCATCGTCGTCGATCGCGCCATTGCCGTTGCCATTGCCGTTGCCATTGCCGTTGGTGGCCAGCTCGGCGTCCTTGTTTCCCTCGAAACGCGCGTCGTCCCTGCCTTCTTCGTAGGCCGCCTCGAAGCCGGCGAAGCGACGCACGGCGCCCACGGCGCGGAAGACGGCGCGCGGCCCGGCCTCCACGTCGATGACCGTCTGGTCGTAGATCGCGTCGGCCATCTGGCTCGCGACGAAGCGGTTCCACACGAGGGTGTAGAGCTTGAACATCTCCGGCTCGAGGAAGGCCCGCACCGACTCCGGCGTGTGGCTCAGGTCGGTCGGTCGGATCGCCTCGTGGGCGTCCTGCGCGTCCTTGCGCGAGCGGTAGATGTTGGGCTTCGGCGGCACGAACTCCTGCCCGTAGCGCGCCGCGATATGCTCTCGGGCGGCGTGCAGCGCCCCCTCCGACACGCGGGTCGAGTCGGTACGCATGTAGGTGATGAGGCCGGTCGGCCCCTCCTTGCCGAGCTCCACGCCCTCGTAGAGCCGCTGCGCGATCTGCATCGTTCGCTTGGCCGTGAAGCGGAAGTGGCGCGCCGCCGCCTGTTGCAGCTTCGACGTGATGAAGGGCGGCAGCGGATGGCGCTTGCGCTCCTTCTTCTGCACGTCGGCGACCTTCCATGGCCCCTTGCGCACGGAGGCGACGATCCCCTCGGCCTGCTCGCCGGTCTTGACCTCGGCCTTCCTGCCGTCGACGCGGAAGAGGCGAGCCTTGAAAGGCGGCGGCAGCGACGCGCCGAAGAGGGCACCGATGACCCAGTAGGCCTCCGGCACGAACGCCAGGATCTCGTCCTCCCGGTCCTTGACGAGGCGCACGGCCACGCTCTGCACCCGGCCGGCGCTCAGGTTGCGCTGAACCTTGTCCCACAGCAGAGGTGAGAGCTCGTAGCCCACGAGGCGGTCGAGCACGCGGCGGGCTTGCTGCGCGTCATACAGGTGCGGATCCAGCTCGCGCGGGTGGCGCAGCGCCTCCTCGATCGCCGGCCGCGTGATCTCATTGAAGAGCACGCGCTGAACGTTGCCGTTCGCATTGCGGATCTCCTCCGCGATGTGCCAGGCGATGGCCTCGCCCTCGCGATCGGGGTCGGACGCGAGGTAGACAGCGACCGCGCCCTTGGCCGCCTTGCGCAGCTCGGCGACGACCTTGCCCTTGCCATGGATCACTTGGTAATTGGGCTCGAATTCCTGGTCGACGTCGACACCGATCTCGCGCTCCGGCAGGTCCCAGATGTGACCGACCGTCGCCTTGACCTCGTAGCGCCCCCCCAGGTACTTCGCGATCGTGCGCGCCTTGGAAGGCGACTCGACGACGATGAGCGGCTTCCCGGAGCCACCCGGGCCGGGTTTTGCGCGGGTCGCCGGCTTCGCAGCCGGAGCCGCCTTGGCCGGAGCGACCTTCGCCTTCGCCGTCGCCTTCGTTGTCGTCTTCTTCGTAGCCTTCCCCGTGGCGGCTCTGTTCGCGGCGGCAGCCTTGGACGGCGCGGCAGCCTTCGTGCGGGCTCCCTCGGCGTCGGCGGCCTTGGTGGAAGCGGCCTTGTTCGGGGTGGCGTGCGTTGGGACCTTTTTGGGGGGCGCCTTTTTGGGCGGCGCCTTGGCCTCTGCGGTCTCGCTGGTTTGGCTGATCGTCTTGCGCGGTGTCATCGACCCTCGACGGATGCATTCGTGTAGACGCCGAAGAGGCCGCCCGGCAAGCGCGCGATGCGACCTTCTATCGACCAGAGGACCAGGCGCTCGGCGACGTGCGCAGGGTCCAGGGACGCCCCGGTCGAACCCGCGCGCCACGCGAGCGTGACGGGGTCGGCTGGGCTCTCGGCGAGCGCCTTCCACAGGGCGGCGTCGGCCCCCTCGAGGTCCGCCGGCACCGCCTCCGCGTTCCGGGGGCAGCCGAGAGCCGCGTATGGTGGAGAATGGCGCCCCCGCCCGTCAATGGTCCGTTGCGATCCCGCGTGAGATTCGAGGGAATTGGCTGCACTTCGCGCACTTGCATGAGACCGCACCCTCGCGCGCCCGACGACGCGCTCCAACTTTCCTACTGTAAGATCATCTAATAATATAGAATCCATAACTTCTGACTGGAGCGCGGTGACCCCGGCCTCGGCCAAGGCGTTCGACCCCGCGTGCCGTTCCGAGCCCGCCTGTCCGGGGCACGTGAACAGGGGCGTCCCGGCCCGAATCGCGGCCCTCGCCGCGTCGAGCGCGCCGCTGCCGATCGGCGCCTCCACGACCACGAGCGCGTCGACGCACGCGGCGAGCAGGGCGTTGCGGGCGTGGAAGCTCGATCGCGTGGCGGGCGACCAGGGCGGGCGCAGGCCGAGGCAGGCCCCGCCGCCGGTGCGAAGACGCTCGAAGAGCGCGGCGTTGTCGCGCGGGTAGGGCCTGTCGAAGCCGCTCGGGAGGCACGCGACGCTACGTCCTCCCGCATTCAGGCAGCCTTCGTGTGCGGCGGTGTCGATGCCGGCCGCACCGCCGCTCCAGACCTCGACGCGCGCCGCAACGGCCTTCGCTGCCATCGAACGGGCGCGCTCCAACCCCGCCTCGCTCGCGCGGCGCGTGCCCACGATGCCGATGCGAGGTCGACCCGACTCCGGCAGCGTCCCGGACGCGAAGAGCAGCGCCGGCGGAGGCCCCGCCCGCATCAGCGCGTGCGCCGCGCCATGCGCCGGCCCGATCACATGGAGCGTGCCCCCCGCCACGGCCAACTCCAGGGCCTGGAGCCGCCTCCTGCACGCGGCGCCCTGCGAAGCGGCCGCAAAATAGGCGAGCAGCGGGGCCTCCTCCTCGTCTTCCGCGCCGCCGAGCCCCGCCGCTACCCGCCGCAGCAGCCGCCGTGTCGCCTCGTCGATCTCCGTACGTCCCTCGGTCGCCATGACCCACCTCTCGCCTCCTGGCAAAAGGGGTTATCGGCGGATCGCGCGATCTGTCACCCGACAAAATGCGGGTGTGTTCCACGCAACCGGGCGAAAAGCCCCGGCGACGGAAGTCGCAGGTTACTTCTACAAAACTCCGCCTTTGCAAGCCTGCTTCACCCTTGCGAAGGTAAGGTTTCGTAGAGGTTGCCCGCAGTTTTCAACCTCTGGGCAATAATGCGTGCGCGCCTTGGCCGGTCGGGCGGGTCACACCCCAAAGCGCACGACCGCCCTCCACTGCCGGCAACGTTGCAGCTGGGGCCCATTTTGCGCGAACCTCCGCGCGCCCGGCCGCCGGTCGAGCCTCCGGAGTTCCGCATGCGCGCCCAGATCGCCGCGTTGACCAGTCTCGTCGCACTGCTCCTGGCCCTCGGCTTGGCCTCTAGCGCTCGCCGCGTCGCGCCGCCCCCCGATCCGTCCGGGCCGGCCTCGCTCGGCCCCTCCGACGCGCCGGTCGTCGTGCTCGCGGTCATGGACTTCGAGTGCCCGTTCTGCGCGCGCGTGGTGCCCGTCCTCGCGCAGCTCGCCGAGTCCTTCCCGCGGCACGTGCGCATCCAGATCCTGCACAGCCCGCTCGGTTTTCACCCGAACGCGCTGCCGGCGGCCATCGCAGCCGTCGCGGCGCACCGGCAGGGGCGCTACTGGCGGATGCACGACGCGCTCTTCTTTCATCAACAGGCGCTCGCGCCCGACACGATCACGTCGCTCTCGAGGCAGGTGGGCCTCGATGTCGCCCGCTTCGAGGCCGACCGGGCCGATCCGTCGGTCCGGGCGCTCGTCGAGCACGACAAGGCCGTGGCCCGCGCGCTGGGCGCGTTCGGCACGCCGGAGTTCTTCATCAACGGGCGCGTGATCGAGGGCGCGCAGCCCTATGCCGTGTTCAAGCAGCACGTCGACGAAGCGCTCGCGGAGGCACGGAAGGCCGAGGCGAAGGGGCTTCGCGGTCAGTCCGCGGTCGAAGCCGCGATGGTCGCGACCGATCCGGTGCTCGGTCGCAAGCTCGCGGACTTCCTGTTTCGGGGTATCGACCCGCCGCCCGCGCCGGATCCGCCCGGCGAGGATGCCGAACCGCCTGACTTGGAAGGCGATTCGGTGCCGTTCGGCCCGGTGGAGTAGGCCTGACTACGGCTTGACGATCTTGAGCAGCTCGACGTCGAAGACCAGCATCCCGGCCGGCTTTCCCGGCTGGTTGTTGTAGGCCATCTCGACGGGGATCCAGAAGCGGCGCTTGTCGCCCTCGACCATGAGCTGCACGCCCTCGGTCCAGCCCTTGATGACCCCGTTGAGCGGGAACTGCGCCGGCTCGCCCCGCGCCACCGAGCTGTCGAACATCTTGCCGTCGGTCGTCCAGCCCGTGTAGTGCACCTCGACCGTGCTCGTGGCCTTCGGATGGTCGGTGCCCTTGCCCTTCTGCAAGACCTTCCACGCGAGTCCGCTCGGCGCCTTCTGCGCGTCCGCCGGCGGGGCCTTGACGTCGCTCGGCGCGGGCGCGGGCTTGGGACCGACCTTCCACTCGACCAGCTCCATGTCGAGGCAGAGCGCGCCGGCCGGTGCACCGGGTCGACCCGCGAACGCGAGCGCCTCGGGCAGCCACACGCGCCGCTTCTCGCCCTTGGTCATCATCGGGATGACCTCCTGGAAGCCCTTGATCGGCACGTCGCCAATCTTAAATTTAGCAGATCTATTGTCACGTTTTGTACTATTGAATAGCTTACCATCCGCCTGTGTCCAGCCCTCGATCTGAAGCGTCGCCACGTCGTCGATGCCCGGCTTGTCCGTGCCCGTGCCGGGCGTGAGGACCTTCCACTGGAGACCCGAGGCGCTCTTGCCGGCGTCACCGGGCGGGTTCTTGCAGTCCTCCGGCGCGGGGACGGGCTTCGGGCCGGCCTTGAACGACACGAGCTCGATGTCGAAGACCAGCATGCCGGCGGGCTTGCCGGGCGCATTCTTGTACGCGAGCTCGACCGGGATCCAGAAGCGGCGCTTCTCGCCGACCACCATCAGCGGCACACCCTCAGTCCAGCCGGCGATGACCCCCTGGAGCGGGAACGTGGCCGGCTGGCCACGCTTGACCGAGCTGTCGAACATCTTGCCGTCGGTCGTCCAGCCCGTGTAGTGCACGGTCACTTCGTCGTTCGGGGTGGGCTTGTCCGCGCCCGTGCCCGGCTTGAGGACCTTGGACGCGAGCCCCGAAGGCGTCTTCTGCGCGTCGGCGGGCGGCGCGGCGACGTCCGGTGGCGCTGCGAGCGGATCGTTGGGATCGCCCGGCCCCGGCGTGCCGGCTTTGTCGCCGCCCTCGGGCGCGGGCACGGTCGGAGGTGCCGCCTTCGAGGCCGGATCCGCGGGTTTCGTTTCCTCCTTCTTGCATGCGAGCAAGCCGAAGGCGCAAAGGACGAGGGCGAGGGTGAGGTTCTTCATGGGGGCGCAAACAAGCACAGGCGCGCGCCGACGTAAAGAGTGCGGCTGCTTGGCGCGCCCTCTCGGCGGCGCGCCGGCCTACTTCGGGACCCAGGCTGCCTTCATCGACTCGCACACCGACTTCTTCAACGCGGCATCTCCGGCGTACTCGTACGTGACCTGCTGGCTGTCGGTGCCGCACTTGATGCAGAAGCCGATCATCTTGTCCGCCGGACACGCGTCCTTCGACAGCGTGCCCCCCGCGATGTCGCACAGCTTCTTCGCGTTGCTCTCGCTCGCCCAGCCTTCGCCCCGGAGCTCGGAGCAGGTCGAGCCGTTCGGCGCCTGGCAGCTGAACTGGAGCACCTGCAAGGGCGTAGTGGCCGAGCAGCCCGATCCGCCGCCTGCCGCCGTGTCTGCGCCCGAGGTGTCCTGCGACGCGCCGTCCGTACCGCCCCCTCCGGAGCCCGAGTCCGAACCGCAGCCCAGGACGCCGGCGCCCAACGACAACACCATCGCCAACACGTTCGCCTTCATGCACACCTCCCTGCCCACGCGCCGCTGGCGTCGGCCCTAAACGTCCGTTCACAGTTTTCGTCCGCCACCCGGGGACCACACCTCGCCGACGGGTGACAGGATAGCGCGTCGCCTTCGCGCCGCACAGTGTGGTGCGAGGTGGGTAGGGGCCAGAGCTGACCGGGATCAGCCCAGCGGGGACGGGGCCCGCGTCGGACCGCGTCATCGCACAGCGATCCCCGGCGCCTAGAACCCGACGCCGAGCCCCATCACGGCCTGAGGCGTCCACGCGTTGACCACGTCGACGTCCGGATCGCTCGTCTTGAACAGCGGCAGGTAACCCGCCACGTACACGTCCACGTCGAAGTCGTGCAGTCTCAGCGCGCGGATGCCGGCCCTCGCGAGCGTCGTGAAGCCCCACTTGGTGACGTCGTCGAGGTAGGTGCCCTTGCCGCCGGCGGTGGCGACGCGGCCCTCGAAGCGCATGAGCTGGAGCCCTGCCCCTACAGAAACGTAGGGCGAGATCGACGATAGGCGCGAGACCTCGTAGGTCAGGCCGCCGTCGGCACCCGCGTGGAGCTTGAGCGCGGGGACGTCGCCCGCCGGCGAGCCGGGCTGGCCGCCGAAGTAGATGCGGCTGAAGACCTGCCAGTGGTCCGCGCCGCGGGTCAGTCCCGCCCCGAAGCCCGGCGCGAAGGCGGCACCGGAGCCCGTCCGCGCGACGACCTCGTGCAACTCGATGCGGATGAGGTTGTGGCCGCGCTTGAGGACGCTGTGGGCGACGCGCTGCGAGCCGACGAGCTCGGTGACGTCCTCGGCGAGGTAGGCCGGGTCCGTCTTGAGGACCTGCTTGAGCGCCGTCGTGAGCTTTTCGGGGAGCTCCGCGTCCTTGTCGACCGCGTAGCGCGCCGGGACCTCCTCGCCGATGCGCGCGGTGAGGTAGCGCACGGTGCCGGCCTTGAAGATCTCGACCGTGATCTGCGATCGGCAGCCATCGGGCACGACGCGGTGCGAGCGGAAGCGGGCGATCTCGCTCAGCACCAGCTTGCGCAGGCCCTCGATCTCGGCCGGCTCGGCCTTGACCTCCACGCAGAGCGGGACCGCGGCGGCCACGAGCCTCGGCGTGATCAGGAAGGCGCAGGCGGTGCCGAGCGGAAGGAGCAGGCGGACGGCGGCGGCGAGGCGTATCATGGCGACCTCCGGACCGGGTGGACGACCGGAACTGGGGGCTCAGAAGAGCATGCCGATCTTGAGGCCCACGCCGGGGAACCAGGTCTGGACTTTGCCGCTGTTGTCTTCGTTTTGCAGCACGTAGGCGGGCAACTTCAGCTCGCCTTGCAGGAAGAACTGGACGGCCGAGGCGCGCATGAACTCCCAGCCGGCCACGAGATCGAGCGAGAGGCCGCCACCGTAGAGCGTCGCGCGGTTGTCGTGGGTGCTCGGCTTGCCCCCCGTGCCGGTGGGGGCCGGTGCGATGACGCTGAACCACAGGAGCTCGAACGTGCTGCCCGCGCCGTAGTACAGCGAATTGAGGCCGCGCGGGTCCGCGTAGTTCAGGAAGTGCAGCGTGATGTCCCAGTTTCCGCCGTAATCTACGTGGCCGCCGAGATCGTTGCTCTTCGTCGCGACCTTGCTCGTGCCGAAGCCGAGCTGCGTGCTCGCGTCGATGCCCCAGCTCTCGAACTTGCCGCGGTAGCCGAGGCCCAGCGTCATTGGGCTGAACACGCGGATCTTGCTCTCGGTGGGTGCGGCGGGGCTGCCCTCGACGCGCGTGTCGAGCTTGCCGCCGCGCAACGTCGTGCCAAGGTGGATGGCGAAGTGGTTCGTGCCGGTGATGCGCTGCGAGGCCTTGGCGGAGTCGGCGCGCAGGACGTTTTCGCGGTTGATCGTCGTGCCGATGGGGCGGTTGTAGAGCAGGGCCAGCGACGCGCGCTCGGCGAACGCCGTGAGCTCGCTCGGGAAGAGCTGGTCGACGCGCTCCTCGCGGCCATGGCCGCTGTATCGCGCAAACACCGTCCAGCCCTCCGCGAGCGGGTAGAGCTCCACACGCACGGTCTCCTCGCACTTGTCGGCGACGGAGACGAAGCCCTCCTCGTGCGTGATGAAGTGCTCCATCAGCCGCTTGAGGTAGACGACCGGCGTCTGGCCCACCGGCAGGAAGCCTTCGCCCGCCACGAGCCACGCGGGGCGCGATTTGCGCGGCTTGGCGGGGCCGTCCTTGGCGTCGGTGGCGTCGGCGGGATCGGGCGTCTCTTGCAGCGCGACCTCCACGCACACGCGCCGCTCGGCCGCGAGGACGGGGAAGGCGACGACCAGGGACGTCAGGTTCAGCAGCGCCAGGGTCATACGCGTCTGGATCATGGAACTCCTCCTCCCGCTGGGGCGGGTCTTCCTCGGGTGGGCTCGATCCGCGTCACCCGGTGGGTGGGCAGGACCGTCTTGCGCTCGCCGCAGTCCCATTGCACCTACTATGCCAACACACAAGCTAATGAATTGACAGGGTGTGCGCGTGATCCACGTCAGGAATCGGCGGAGCACGCCGCCGCGGGGTGGAGCAGCGCTACGCCAAAACGGGGCGCCTCAGCCCTCGCGTGCCGCCCGCATGCGCCCGGAGACGCGCTTGGCGATCTCGACGACCGGAATGGGAAGCGCCGAGAGGCCGAGGACCAGCGCCACCTCGGCGAGCGTCCAGCTGTGGCCGGAGTGGAAGACCGGCTGTAGCGGCGGCACAACGAGCGCGAGCAAATGGACGAGCGCGCTGGCGCCTACGGCGAGCCAGAGGAAGCGGTTCGTGCCGAGGCCGCGGCCGAAGATCGGCGAGTGCAGCGAGCGGCAGTTGAACGCATGGAACAGCGGCGAGAGCGCGAGCACCGTGAACACGAGCGTGAGCTTCGACAGGCGCGCCTCCTCGTGCGTCACGGCGCCGGGTCCCGTCGTCGGCCACAGCGGCAGCAGGTAGATGGCGAGCGCAGCGGCGCCCATGAAGAGGCCCACCAGGCCGATGTCGCGCCACTCGCGGCGGCCGAGGAAGGGCGTGCCGGGCGTGCGGGGCGGCTCCTTCATCTGGTCAGCCTCGGGCGGATCGACGCCCAGCGCGAGCGCGGGCAGGCCGTTCGTGACGAGGTTGATCCAGAGGATCTGGATGGGGCTGAGCGGCGGCATGTCGTCGAAGAAGGACGTCGCGAAGACCGTGATGACGAGGCCCGCGTTCGAGGAGAGGAGGAAGTAGATCGATTTTTGAATATTTTGAAAGATCGCGCGACCCTCTCGCACGGCCTCGACGATCGTGGCGAAGTTGTCGTCGGCGAGCACGATGTCCGCGGCCTGGCGCGCGACGTCCGTGCCATTCTTGCCCATCGCGACGCCGATGGCGCTCTCCCGGATGGCAGGCGCATCGTTGACACCGTCGCCGGTCATAGCCGCGACCTCGCAACGCGGCGGGGCCTGGAGCGCGCGCACGATGAGCAGCTTGTGCTCGGGGCTCACGCGGGCGAAGACGCGGACGTGCGGCGCCTTGTCGCGCAGCGCCTCATCGGAGGTCGACTCTAGCTCCTCGCCGGTCATGCCGATGTCACCCTCGTCCCACAGGCCCAGGTCGCGCGCGATCGCCTCCGCCGTGAGCCGATGATCGCCCGTGATCATCACGACGCGGATGCCCGCCCGCCGGCACTCCGCGATGGCGAGCTTGACCTCCTCGCGCGGCGGATCCAGCAGCCCGACGAGCCCGACGAGCGTCAGATCGTCCTCGACGTGTGCGATACGCGCGGCGTCGCCGGTCTCGTCGAGATCGCCATTGTCCCCGGGAGGACCCAGCAATTCCGGGCCGCCGTGCCGTTCTGCGAGCGCCAGGACACGCAGTGCGCGGCTCGACAGCTCCTCGATCGCCGCCTCCACGCGACCGCGCGCGTGCGAATCGAGCGGCCGTGGACCGCCGGCGCCGAGGATCTGGGAGCACAGCGGCAGCACGCAATCGGCGGCCCCTTTTGTGTGCAGCGCGACCCGCTCGCCCGCCTGCAAGGCCACGGTCATGCGCTTGCGATCGCTGTCGAAGGGCAGGTGCAGCGCGATCTGCGCGCCGTCGACCCCCTTCGCGCGGGGCAGCCCCGTCTTCTCGCCGAGCACCAGCAGCGCGATCTCGGTCGGATCGCCGGTGCCGCGCCCGATCTCACCCTCGTACTCGACCGAGGCCGTGTTCGACACGACGCCGATCGCGATCGCCCGCTGTACGGCATGCGGCAGGGTATTGAGCGGCTCGCCGCTCCCGATCGGCACCAGGCGCCCGACGCGATCATAGCCGAGGCCCGTGACGTCGAGCTCCTGCTCGTCGGTCCAGAGCGCGCGCACGGTCATCTCGTTGCGCGTCAAGGTCCCGGTTTTGTCCGAGCAGATCACGCCCACCGAACCGAGCGTCTCGACCGCTGGCAGCTTGCGCACGATCGCGTTGTGCCGCGCCATGCGCTGCATGCCGAGCGCCAGCGTGATGGTTGTAATTGCGGGTAATCCCTCCGGAATTGCGGCAACAGCGACCGACACGGCGACGAGCAGCAGCTCATACCACTTGCCCCCCTGCACGATCCCGATCGCGAACAGCACCGCGCTGATGACGCCGCACAGGATCAGGATCTTGTGCCCGAAGTCCTCCAGGCGCTCCTCGAGTGGGCTCTTGGGCTTCTCGCTGCCCGCGAGCAGCTTGCCGATGCGCCCGAGCAGCGTGTCCGAGCCCGTGGCCACCACGACGCCGACGGCGTGCCCGCGCACCGCCGTCGTACCCATGAAGGCCATGTTCACCTTGTCGCTGTCCACGACGCCGGGATCACAGACCTTTCGCGCCTCCTTGTGCACCGACGTGCTCTCTCCCGTGAGCGCCCCTTCGATCGTGTCGAAGCTCGCGGTCTCGACGAGCCGCACGTCGGCGGGGAGCTGATCTCCCTCGGCCAGATCCACGATGTCGCCGGGCACGAGCTCCGACGCCTCGATGACCAGGCGCTGCCCCGCGCGACGCACCCGACAGCGCGGCGCCGCCATCTTCTGGAGCGCGTCGAGCGCCTTCTCCGCCTTGCGCTCCTGGATGAAACCGATGATCGCGTTGACCACCACGATGAGCAGGATCGCGACCGCGTCGCCGTACTTGGCGAGCCCCGACGATCGCTCGGCATTCGGCTCGTACTGCGCGACGACCACCGCGACGACGGCCGCCGCAAGCAAGGTGCCCACGAGCGGGTTGACGAGCTGCGAGAGGAACTGGCGCCACGCGCTCGGCCGGGTGGGCTCGGGCAGGACGTTGCGACCGTGCGTGGCGCGCGCGCGGTCGACGGCCTCGATCGACAGGCCGGTCTCCACATCGGCCCCAAGCCGCGCAAGCGCTTCGTCCGCGGTCATCATATGCCAGTTGGACTGCCGGGTCTCACTCGTCGTCATGCGTCCCTCACGCCGGCGCGGCGTGCGCGGACTTTAGAGGGCGAAGCGGGGGCGGTCAAACACGCGGGGGCTTTGGGGTGGGGCTGGCTGGGGAGGCTCGGCGAGCGGGGTGCCGTCGGCCACCGGACGGCACAGGTGCAGGGTGTTCAGGCGCTGTGCTTGACGGCCTCTGACTCGCCGGCGCTCGGCTGGACTTCGGTCGCGACCTTCTTGGCGGCGGGCGCGAGGACGGTGTGCAGGCCCACGCCGAGGACGGCGCCGAGGACGACGAACAGGCCGGCGGTCGAGAGCACGCCGACGAGCATGCCGAAGCCGACGATGCTGCGGCTGATGAGGCTCCCGTCGAGCGGGGCGCCGAAGAGCGCGACCGAGAGGCTCACGCCGGCGTAGCCGCCGTAGACCAGCGAGGGCAGCAGGCCGATGGCGAGGTAGGCGAGGAGGCCGAGGACGCCGCCGCCGAAGGTGAAGGCGCGCTGCGAGTTGGACTTGGTGCTCTGGGTCTTGGTGGTATCGGACTTCATGGCTGCTCTCCTTGTGTGTGGAACCGGCGTTGTCTCGTCGCTCCTGACCTGGAGTCAAAGCATCGATCGTGCCAACAAGAAGATGCCCTGCTTCCATAGGGTTGATGAAGCGGACGCGTCGGACGTACCGACGCGGGCAGAGCGCCCGCTGGGGTGCTGAATTCGTAAGCCATTGAAATCCGGAGACTGTTCCGCTGTCGGGAAAAGGCGACAGGCGATTCGGAAAAAGGCGACACGCTAGGCGTCCGTCGCAGCAATGCCTCCGACGCACGTAAGTACCTGATGCCTCGTTGCGTAAGTCATTGATTCCTCGTTGTGAGCCCGAATAGTCCGACACGATCCTAGACGTGCGCCCGGACCATCGGCTCGACGCGCGCGAGCAAGCGGGTCGGGCGCGTCCCGGTGCCAAGCGGCCTGACGAGCCCCTCCGCGCGGGCGCGCTCGATGTTAGCCTTCGTCACGCCGCCCTTGCCGAGGAAGTGGAGCAGGACCTGGACCTCGGCCTCGACGTCCGGCAGGGCGTGGTGGGCGCTGCGGTTGATGATGCCGAGGCGCTCGCACACGTCGGGGAGCGAGCCGTGGCCGCGACCGAAGCGCCGCCAGGCCCAGTTCTTCGTGCAGATCGACTCGACCG
>Ga0172370_10001269_pt1 | contig 39058 bp, 34 predicted proteins | sample LakKiv5m_FD_114538 | JGI IMG/M metagenome (GOLD analysis project Ga0172370, IMG submission 114538) | Freshwater microbial communities from Kabuno Bay, South-Kivu, Congo - kab_022012_11.5m | ecosystem: Environmental > Aquatic > Freshwater > Lake | place: Democratic Republic of the Congo...
CGCCTGAACGACCGTTCGGGCAGCGTGCGAAGTTCGTGGTCGTGCGCGGCATCAAGCGCGCGAGTCGCGGCAACAGACGCGTTTCTTTACTCAGAACCCCCTCTCGCCGTAGAATGACGTCTCGCGGCGTTCCGCCCGGGACGCTGTACGCCAGCAGTGGGCAGGAGCGTGGATCTCGCTCCCGATCCCGAGTCAAGCCCCTACCGGGAGGTGGTAAGAAGGTCCGTCGCCGGGCGACGGTGCTAGGCGCGCGGACAGGTCATGAGACACGCAGAACCATGCACTACGATGTGCCTGCTGGGCGGGCGCCACGACCGGCCCCCGCCCGATCACGACCCTTCAAGGAGGAATCCCCTCACAGGGGAGACACGACATGGCTGACTTCAATCTTCTCAAGCCGCTGAAAGAAGACTACGGCACGATCAAGAACTACGTCGACGGCGAGTGGGTCGCTCCCGACACCGATCGCTTCCTCGACATCATCAACCCGGCGACGGCCAGGTCGATCGGCAAGGTGCCGATGTCGACCAAGGCCGACGTCGACAAGGCGATCCAGGCGGCCCAGGACGCGTTCTGGGATTGGCGCTCCACCCCGCCGATCGTGCGCTCCCGCTACCTCTTCAAGATGAAGGAGATCCTCGAGAAGCACTTCGAGGAGATCGCGCGCATCACCGTGCAGGAGCACGGCAAGGCGATCGACGAGGCGCGCGGTGAAGTCCGGCGCTCCATCGAGAACATCGAGACGGCCGCCGGCGTCACCAGCCTCATGATGGGCTACAACCTTGAGGACGGCGCCGCGCGCAACATCGACGAGACCGCCATCCGCCAGCCGCTCGGCGTCTTCGCCGCCGTCAGCCCGTTCAACTTCCCGGGCATGGTGCCGTTCTGGTTCTGGCCCTACGCCATCGCCACCGGCAACACGTTCCTCATCAAGGTCAGCGAGCAGACGCCGCTCACCCTGATGCGCACCTACGAAGTCCTCGAAGACGCCGGTCTCCCCGAAGGCGTCCTCAGTCTCATCCACGGCGACAAGGAAGCCGTCGACGCGATCCTCGACAGCCCGCTGATCAAGGGCGTCACCTTCGTCGGCTCCACACCGGTCGGCAAGTACATCTACGACCGCTGCGGCGCAACCGGCAAACGCTGCATCGCCCAGGCCGGCGCCAAGAACTTCCTCACCGTGATGCCTGACGCCGAGATCGACCGCTCCATCAGCAACATGATGGCCAGCTTCTTCGGCAACGCCGGCCAGCGCTGCCTCGCCGGCGCCAACCTCCTCGCCGTCGGCGATATCTACGACGAGATCAAGGAGAAGTTCGTCGCCGCCGCCTCCAAGCTCACGGTCGGCCCCGGCCTCGACGAGAGCGTCAACGTCGGTCCCGTCATCACCGCCAAGAGCGTCGAGCGCATCCACAACTACATCGACATGGCGGTCGAGCAGGGCGCCACGATCCTCCTCGACGGCCGCGGCGTCAAGGTGCCGGGCTTCGAGGACGGCTACTTCGTCGGCCCCACGGTGCTCGACAACTGCACGCCGGAGATGACGCACTGCCAGGAGGAGATCTTCGGCCCCGTGGCGAGCATCATCCGCGTGAACGATCTCGAGGAAGCGATCAAGATCACCAACTCCTCCTCGTTCGGCAACGCCGCCAGCATCTACACGCAGAGCGGCCGGGCCGCGCGCACGTTCTGGTACAAGGTGCAGGCCGGCAACATCGGCGTGAACATCGGCATCGCCGCCGCCATGGCGTACTTCCCCTTCGCCGGCCAGAAGAACTCGTTCTTCGGTTCGCTGCACGGCCAGGGCAAGGACGCGGTCCAGTTCTTCACGGACACCAAGGTCGTCATCAGCCGCTGGTAAGGGAGCGGTGAGATCGGGCAAGACCGGTCTCATACCTGAGCAAAGGAGAAAAGGTGGCTCACGTGTTCCCTGAGATCGTGGCCTACGGGTCGGCGTTCCGCTTCGCCCTCGAGGCGGAGCAGGCCTGTGCCGACTTCGCCGCGGCGGCCGGCGTACTGGCGCCGACGGACGAGTGGCGCGACAAACTCGAAGAGGTCGTCTGCACGCACGACGACCGAGTCCAGAAGCTGACCATCATCCGTCAGGAGGTCAACGAGATGACCCTCGAGCCGATCCACACGCTCGACGGTCCCTCGTACCTCGGCACGCTCGACGCCGAGCCGGCCGGGGCCTGGCCGGACGTGGTCATTCAACTGGTCCAGGCCGAAGAAGACACGGCGCGCTACCACGAGGACTTCGTCACCGAAGCCGATGACGTCCTCGCGGCCAGTGCCCGCGCGTTCAAGAAAGCCGCGAAGCAGAACCGCGCGGCAGCGACTGAGCTCAAGGAGATGCTCGGCTAGAGCGCTGCGGTCACACGCGATGCCGCGCGGCGCGCCGCGCGAAGCGGACGACGGGCGGGGGGCGGAAGCCTCCCGCCCGTCGTCGTTCGCGGCGGAGGCCGACGGGTACGCTAGCTCGTGGCGGCGGTGTCGCGGCCCAGCACGGCGGCGACCAGGTCCGCCTCCCCGTCGAAGAACCTGACGTCCGCGTCCGCGAGACCGTCCGTGACGCCGGCGAAGTCGTTCGCCCGGACACCCTCGTCGGCCCACACGGGCGTGCCCTCGCCGAGCGCCTCCAGCGCCGCCCCGATGTTACGCGCGTTGCCGTGGCTCACCGGGACCGCCGTGACGACCACGAGGTCGGCCGCGCGCATCAGTTCCAGGTTCTCAGCGTGCGCCTCGTCGCCGACCGGGGAGAACGGCGCCTCGACCGCCATCTGCAGGCCGAGTTCGCGTCCCGTCTCCTCGTCGGTGTCGAGGGCGTTGAGGGCGCCGGCGGAGACCTCGTATCCGGCGTCGACCAGTTCGCGCATGAGCCCGGCGCCGGTACCGCCGCCGCAGACCACGTGGATGCGGCCGCGGCGCTTGCTCCGCAGCCGCGGGGAGAACGTCAGGTACGTCCTGCCGGCGTGGCGGTGCATGTAGGCCCGCACACCGTAGACGGCCTCGAGGATCTCGGGCCGCAGCACGTCGTCCGGCGGCCCGAACGCGGCGACGCCGCCGTCGCTCAGGACCAGCAGCTTGTCGAAGTAGTGCAGCGCCAAGTTGAGGTCGTGCAGGATGCAGAGCACAGAGAGTCCGCCGCAATTCAGCTCCTGCAGCAGGTCGAACAACCTCAGCTGATGCGACACGTCGAGAGCGGATGCCGGCTCGTCCAGCAGGAGGAGGGGAGCCCGCTGCATGAGCGCCTGCGCAAGCACCACGAGCTGCTTCTCGCCGCCCGACAGCTCCGAGAACCGCCGGTTCACGAGGTCGGCGACGCCGAGACGCGCCAGGGTCCGCTCGGCGTCGTCGCACGCCGCCGCGCCCTTGCCGCGGCAGTACGCGCCCATCTCGACCACCTCGCGCACAGCGAGGTCGAAGTCGAGGTCGAAGTGCTGCGGCACCAGAGCGACCTCGCGGGCCATGTCGCGCCGGCGGTACTTCCCCGTCGGGAGCCCGTTGACGAGCACTTCGCCGGCGCGGGGGCGCAGGATGCCGTCCACGAGGTCCACAAGGGTGGACTTGCCGCTGCCGTTGGGGCCGACGATACCGATGGATTCGCCTGCCTCGAGCTCGAACGAGACCCGCCGCAGCACGAGCCGCTCCTCGTAGGCGAAGTCGACGTCGCGCAGCGAGACGAGCGGCGCCATCAGACGCCTCTGCCGCGCCGCAGAAGATACACGAACAGCGGCGCCCCGACGAAGGTCGTGACGACGCCCACGGGAATCTCGTTCGGTGAGATCACCGTGCGGGAGAGCAGGTCGGCGACGACCATCATCGACGCCCCGACCAGCAGCGAGACCGGGAGCAGGCTCCTGTGTCCCGGTCCGACCAGGAGGCGCACGATGTGCGGCACGACCAGCCCCACGAAGCCGATGATCCCGCTCACCGAGACGGCGAGAGCGGTGAGCACCCCTGCGGTGACGAGGAGCAGACGCTTGGTGCGCTCGACCTCGACGCCCAGCTCGAGCGCCCGCTTCTCTCCCTGCAGCAGAATGTCCATCTCGCGCGTGAAGAACAGCGGGACGATCATGAACGGGATCGCGAAGAGGGCGATCTCGACGTCCGGCCAGCCTCGCCCGGAGAAGCTCCCCATGAGCCAGTAGACGATCGCATACATGTCCTGGCTGGCCCTGATCATGAGAACGGTCACGACGGCACTGGCGAGATACGAGATCGTGACCCCGGCCAGCAGCAGGACGAAGATGTCGATGCGTCCGCGCCGGCGCGCCGCCATCCACACCAGCACGAGCGTCCCGAGGCCCCCGACGATGGCCAGGACGGTAGTCCAGGGCAGGTTGGAGAGGTGGAGGACGATGCCGATGGTCGCACCCAGCGCCGCGCCGGACGACACGCCCGTGACATACGGGTCGGTGAGCGGGTTCAGGAAGAGATCCTGGAGGACGACGCCGGCCACCGCGAGCGCAGCTCCCACCAGAGAGGCGACCAGGACCCGCGGCATGCGGATCTGCCAGAAGATGGCGTTCTCGAGGTCGCCCTGGACCGGCCCCGCCGTCACGAGCTCCCAGAGGCGCCCGATCGACAACGAGACCGGTCCGAGGGCGAGCGCCAGCACCAGACAGGCGGCGAGGACGCCGGCGGCGAGGAGGACGCCCGGCCACGTGCCTGTGCGGGCGATCCGCGTCATTGGTCGGCGGACGCCTCGGGATGGATCATCTCGGCGAGTTTCTTGAGGCCCTCGGCGAGACGGGGACCAGGCCGCGCGATGAGGTTGTCGTCGATCACGTAGACGCGACCGTCCTTGACGGCGGTGAGCTCGGAGAAGCCGGCGCGCTTCTCGATGTCGCCGGGCTCGCTCATGGAGCCGGAGTCCGCGATGTAGACGGTCGGGTCCTTCTGCACCAGCACCTCAGTGCTGAAGTTCGGGAACCCGCTGCCCGCCTCGGCGCCGATGTTCTCGCCGCCGGCGATCATGATCATGTCGTCGATGAACGTGCCTGAGCCGGCGGTCATCAGAGGCTTGTTGTAGATCTCGAGAAAGGTCGTGGCCTTCTCCAGGTCACCGACGCTCGCCTGGACCTCCATCTGGGCGGCGGTCATCTCATCGGTGACCTTCGCCGCGCCCGCGTCCGCGCCGGCGAGCTTGCCGACGTTCTCGATCGTCGCGATGGCGCCGTCGTAGGCCGTCGGGTCGACGACGTAGACCTTCACGCCGAGTTCTTCGAGCCTGCGGCGCAGCTTGTCCTGGATGCCGCCCGCGGCGAGCACCAGGTCCGGCTGGTACGAGGCGATCTTCTCGACGCTCGGGTTGGCGAAGTCACCGATCTTGGGCAGGCTCGTGGCCTCTTCGGGATAGTCGTCATAGCTCGTGCCGGCGACCATCTTGTCGCCGGCGCCGATCGCGTAGGCGATCTCGGTGTTGGCCGGCGCCATGCTCACGATGCGCGTGGCGGCCTGCTCGAGCGTGACCTCGGCCCCGGAGTCGTCGGTGACGGTGATGGGGCCGCTCGAGGGCGATGCGGAGGGCGACGCGGTGTCGTCGCCCGACCCGCAGGCGCTCAGCGCGACGGCGCCCAGAGCGAGAACGGCGGTCAGCAGAAGCGCCGCGGTGAGGCGGCCGGTACGAGTGCGGCTCATGGTGACAGGGACTCCCTTCGATGCGTGTCTAGCTGCGGACTGGCGATGCTGAAGCGGGTGAGGTCCCGCGGAGGTCGGGCCCAGGGTGGCCGGCGTAGCGCAGCACCCAGTGGCCCTCACGCTCCTCGACGCCCTCCCACGCCAGCGGGACCGGCGCGGAGAAGAGCGGTGCGGAGGTGACCATCGTGTGGTACTCGCCTTCCTCGCCGCAGGCGTCGGCGCCGGCGGCCTCCAGGCGAGCGATGACCGCGTCGTCGAGCTCGAGCCCGAGGTACTCCGCTCCCAGCTTCGACGAGTCCACGGCGACGATAGTGGCGCGCCCGCCGCCGGCGAGGAACTCTCCGAGAAGCCGCCGGCGAGACTCCTGCCACAGCGGCAGATGGCAGCTCATGCCGGCGATCCCACAGACGCCCTCGACCCAGTCGCGATGCCCCTGGAGGTCGATATCGCCGAAGACGCCGGCCTCCACGCCCTGCGCACGCAGTCCGTGCAGGATGGAGACGAAAGCGGCTTCGTACCCGTCCCACGTGGTGGCGCGGGTCGTCAGCGGCACGCCGAGGCTGGCGGCCTGCTCCTCGAGCAACGCGAGCGGCAGGCCGTGACCGCGGCTCACGCGACCGTTCTCGTGCAGCATGCAGATGAGCATGGCCGGACGACCGCCCTGGTACGTCGCCCGCTGAAGCGCGAGGTACGCATCCTTGCCACCGCTCCACGAGCAGAAGAAACGGCGGCCGGTGATCGGCGGCTCACTCGTCACGATCGCCTCCTCGGGCCGCCTTGCACTCGGGGCAGATGCCGTACACCTCGAGGTGGTGTCCGTAGATGGAGAAGCCGGTCGCGGCCTCCAGCTGCTTCTCGAGATACGTGAGATCGCCGTCGCCGTCGAAATCCACGACCTTGCGGCAGACCCGGCAGATGAGCGGATGGCTGTGACCGACACGCATGGCGGTGTAGCTGGCCTCCCCCTCGCGGGTGTGCACGCGAGCGAGCAGACCCAACTCGGTCAGGAGGTTGACGGTGCGATAGACGGTCGCCTGACCGATGCCCTGCGGTCTGAGCGCGTCGGCAGCCTCGGCGATCGTCGCGGCGCGGCCACACCCGGCGAAGTACTCCCAGACCCCGCGCCGTTGCCGCGTGAACGGGATGCCGTGGCTGCCGAAGACCTCGGCGACCGGCACCGAGGAGATCTGTTCACTCATTCCCATGATTGAGAATCCTTTTCGAAATTGAGGTGAGAGTCAAACCGCAGACACATGGCTTGTTCCGGGGAGAATGACCTTGACGGCCCTACGATACGCCTGCTAGCTTTGAGACACGTTATCTCGGCAGCCCCCGGAAACCGGTGTGAGACCGGTGCTGCCCCGCAACTGTGACCGCCGACGAACGCCGCCTGCGACGCCACTGCCCACGACGGGCGGGAAGGCGCGGCAAGTAGGACGACGCGGAAGCCAGGAGACCGCTGCCGAGACCACGCTGTGCAAAGCCTCGAGGGAGGGTCGGCAGTGGAACAGGTCCGTTCGCGTGTCTCGTCCGAGGATCCATCCGTGCTCCGCGGCGGGCGCCGCGGCTTCGTCCATGTCTACACCGGTGAGGGCAAGGGAAAGACCTCCGCCGCACTCGGCCTCGCTCTGCGCGCCTCCGGGCACGGCAAGCGTGTGTTCATCGGCCAGTTCATGAAGGGGGCAGCGAGCGGCGAAATCCGGGCGCTTGAAGCGTTCCCGCTCGTCCACGTGGAGCAGTTCGGCGACCCCGCGTGCCTGGGCCCCGGGCACATGACCCCCGGCCAGGCCGACGGGGCTCGTGACGGTCTCGCCCGCTCCCGGGACGCGCTGCGCGCAGGCAAGTACGACGTCGTGATCCTCGACGAGATCGACGTCGCCATCTGGTACGACCTCCTGACCCAGAGCGACTGCCTCGCCCTCCTCGACGAGCGGCCGGCGAACGTGGAGCTCGTGCTCACCGGCCGCTGGGCGCCGCGCGCCCTGCTGGAGCGCGCCGACCTGGTCACCGAGATGCGCGAGATCAAGCACTACTACCGGCAAGGCACACCTGCTCGTGCCGGCATCGAGTTCTAGCGTCGTCAGCGCCATCGCGACACGGCGGGGAGGAAGACATGTCATACCAGTCGTCACGTATGCCCGCACCAGCAGGGCGGGAGATCGACAACGTCATCGAGCGCGCCGCCGGCCTGCGCTCCCTGCGTGAAGCGGGACGCATCCTCGGCGTGGACGCCGCGACCGTGCTGGCCGTGCTGGAGCGCGACGCCCTGCCCAACGCCTTTCAGTCGGCCGGTGGACACTGGCGCATCCCGATCGAGGACATCCAGCGACTCAAGGAGCACGCCGAGGAGCGGCGACGCCGGCGCACCGAGACGCCGAGCGCGGCGCGTGCGTCAAACGGTCGGCACAAGGCCTCAGCGCCGGCGTGGATGGCCTCCCGCGCGACCCCGGCCCCGGCGAAGCGTCGCCGGCACATCGTGGAAGAGCTTCGCGAACACCGGTCGGTGCGCGTCTCCCGTCTGGCCGAGGACCTGGGGGTCTCCGAGATGACGATCCGCCGCGACCTGGCGCACCTCGAGTCAGAAGGCCGGCTCCAGCGCGCCTACGGAGGAGCGATCGCCGTGAAGTGAGTGGCGGACGGGCCGGGGACGGCCACAGCGAGTGGGCGCGCCGTCTCATCTGCGCGCTTGCTTGAGCTTGGCGAACTGCCCGGACAGGCGCTCCATGAAGTCCGGGAGCCCCGAGCCGAGCCCGGCGGCGCTCAGCTCGGCGTCGGCGGCCGCCGGCTTCAGCTCTCCCGACGCGACCCGGTCGATGATCCGCATGCCCTCTGCGATGCCATCGGGAGTCGATGCCAGCCTGTAGTCCTGCGCCATGTAGCCGGATCGCACTTCCGTAAGCGTGTGCGCCGCCTTGCTCGCCTGCTGGTAGGCGTCGCGAGTGGCGCCGGCGTGGTACGAGTTGGCCACCTTGGTCTCGTAGGTGCGTCCGACGCCCTCGGGGTCGATCAGCGTGGATTCGCCGTGCTTCACCATCTCGATGTTGGGCGTGATCTGCGTCTGTTCCCAGCGGCCGGTCTCGGGGTCCTGCACCCGTCCCTGGTCGGCGAGGTCGACGCCCGCCTCTGAGTGGCCGTACCCGGTCGCCAGTTGCTGGTGGGCGCGGGCGTGCTCGGCGGCTCCCGCGGCGTCGGCGGGCCCGCCGGTCAGACCCGCGAAGATGCGCTGGGACTCCCCCGACCACTTCTCAGAGGGGATCTCGATGAAGATCTCGCGGCCGGTGACGGAATCCGTCTGCACGATGCCCGCCCGGTAGTCGCGGTCCACGCCGTCGGCGTGGCCCACCGTGCGCACCTCCACGCGCCGCCCCGCGGCGTCGGGCACGTTCTCGGCGATCCACGTTCGCAGCTCGGCGTCGTGCTGGCCGTAGACCTGCTGGCGCGCGTTGTCGTAGGCCTCCCAGGCCTTCGGGTCGCGCGCCTTCAGCTCCCGGGCGCCGTCGGCGTCGCGCATGATCTTCTCCATGGTGTCGGCATCGACGCGCGGCCGACCGTCCTCGCCGGGAGCCGCGCCCTGCTCGATCGCCTCGGCCATCTTGGCGGCGCGGTCGACAGGGTCGGGCGCGTCGAACTCCGGCGCGATGTCCGGCCGGGGACGCGCCGGGTCGTCGTCGGACGCGCGGCGCGCTCCGTCCTCGTCATCCGCGGCGCGCCGGGCGGCCTCGTCGTCCTCCGCGCGCCGCGTCGCCTCGTCGTCCGGCGGCGCACCGGCCGGCAGTTCGGTGAGCCCACGCGCCTGCATCTCCGCCTTGACCTGCTTGCCGAGCCACTCGGCGATCACGGCGTCCGAGACCTGCCACGCCGTGTCCTTCACCGCCTGGACGATCGACTTCTCCTTCTGCTGGTACAGCGACTTGAAGAAGTGGTAGCAGCAGAACAGCGCCCAGCACTTCGCGCGGCTCATCCCGGTGAGCTGCTGGTACCGGTCCACGTCCATGACGCGGCCCTCGAACATGTACAGCAGCGACCAGATCTGCTCCGAGAGCCACTCGCCCGGCGAGCGCCCGTAGATGAGCGCCGTGATCGCCGAGAGCAGCATCGGCTTGGCGATGGTGACCGCCATGGCCTGGTACGGGCCGAAGTAGCTCGTGACGAGCGCGCCGAAGGCCAGATCGCCGGCCCAAATCACCCAGTTGTCGAGCCAGTAGACGATGCGGTCGTTGAAGCGGGCGGACTCGAGCGCCGCCGCGCCCTCGGCGAGCACCGCGTCGGCGGCCTCGCGCCAGATGCGCCGCCGCAGCTCGGCCATGCCCTCCGGCCCCAGCCTGTCGCCCTGCTCGTCGAGCAGCGCCTGCAGTCTGGGCCGCAGCGCCGGCGGCGCGAGCGAGTCGATCACGTGTTGGGTGCGACTGCGCTCGAGTTCCACCACGTCGGCCGGCGTGGGGCTGTCGGAGAGCACCAGCCCCAGGGAGAACTCCGCCGAGAAGCGGTCGGGGTCGGCGCCGGGCACGAAGGCACGCATGCGCGCGGGATAGGCCTCACCGGGGTTCTCGCCCGGTACGTCGCGCTCGGCATGGACCTCGAAGCGGCCCTGCTGCGGCTTCTCGACCGTGAGCCCCGCGAAGCGGCGCTCGACCCCGGCGAAGTCGGTGATGTTCCGCTCCGGCGTCCCTGGGTCGTCGGCCGGTTCGAGCTCGAGACGGGCCAGCAGGTCCGGCGCCAGGATCAGCTCTCGCTTGGCCGGGTCGAGCACGAGCGCACGGAAGTACATGGTCTTGGGCTCGCGACTCCCGTCGGCCACGACGTGGTAGGTGCCGTCCGCATGCCGCGGAACCGGGTCCACGACGAGGCCCTCGGCGGCCAGCACCACCGTCACCCGCCGCTCCAACGGTTCGATGCCCGCTCCGGCCGCCCGGACCGTGAGGAAGTGGGTGCTCTCCCCGGGCGGCGCCGCGCCCGGCGGCGCCGCGCCCGGCGGCGCCGCCTCGACGAGCGTGAGCACGGCGCTCGCGCCGCCGGGGTCAGGTGCGAGCCCCGCGGACCCCGGCTGCACGGCGGGATCGTCCCAGGCGCAGGAGAACGTCCACGAGGCCTGCGCCGGCTCCACCCACACGCGCACCTGCTCTCTGGTCCCCGCCCCGGCCACCAGCACGACACGGTCCGGCTCCGCTTCGAGGGTCGCCGGGGAGGAGACGGCGACCTGCGCGGTCGTCCCGCCGGCAGGTCCGTCGGCGGTCACGGTGATCGCGGCGCCGGGCGGGAGCGGCCCGGCGCCCGCCCGCCACACCAGCGCGCCGAGCCCGCCCGCGCCCTGGGCCGGGTCCACGTGCACGCCGGGCGGCGGAGAGAGACGCACGCTCACGTCGTCCGCCGGGTCGTACGAGCCGGACGCCCGCACGCGCCACGCCGTCACCGTCAGCGGCACTGACGAACCGGAGGGCGGGTCCAGCTGGGATGCGCTGAGTTGCAGCACATAGCCGACGACGGCGTTCGGGTCGCGGCGCGCCCGGGCGCGCCCCTGGGGAGTGCTCGTGACGGCGCCGGCGATCGCCGCCGCGGCGGCGGCCAGGGCGAGCGCTCCGCCGATGACGGTCCGCCACGGAGAGTCGCTCCCGCCTCCCGGCGGCGTCTTTCCCACACCGCCGATCCTCATCGCGAGCACCGCCGCCTCTGCCTCGGCGAACTCCCGGTCCACGAGCGCCCGGTCGGGGGGGCCGGACGCGTGGGCCGGGTCGTCGCTGCCCTCCTGCCGTACCTCCAGCTGCACGATGACGGCCGCCCCCCCGACATCCACGTGGTAGTAGGCGCTCCGCCCGTGGCGCAGCGAGCTGTAGCCGCCCGTCGCCGGCGCGCTCTCGGTGACCGAGTAGCGCGCGTAGTCGACGGGGAATCCGGAGATCGTCGTCTCCCCGGACTCCTCACCGGTGACGCTGCGCAGTCCTCCCGAAGCGGCGCCTTCGGCGGGCTCCGCCTCTGCGTCCCTGAGCCATCCCGCTGCCTTCCCCTCGCCGTCCTGGTACCACTCGTCGGAGCCATAGGAGAACCCGAGCGACTGGTAGGTCTTGTTGGACTCCGACCCACCGTTGCCGATGAGAACGACCCCCGGCACCCCCCGTGTGAGGTCGAAGGCGGATCCGTCCGTCTGTCCGCCGAACCCGTCCTCCCCCGTTCCACCCCAGGTCGCCGGCAGATCGATGGTGACGTGGACGGTCTGCGGCGCGCCGACCGAAGGACCGGCCACCACAAGAAGAGCGAGCAGCGCGGCGGCGAACGCCGGCAGCGCGAGAGCGCCCAGGACCAGACCGGATCGTCGCCGTTCGGGAGTCGGCATCACGACCGGCGCAGCGCCACGAGAGACGTCTTGGCCGCCGCGACGACAGCAGCCGCCGCCGCGACCGCCGAGGGCAGCAGGCTCGGGAACGAGTCCCCGCCGGCGATACCCTGGTAGAGCGTCGCCCCGACGGAGACCAGCGCAACGAGTGCGGCGACGACAGAGACGACCCCCGTCACCGCCCGCAACGGACCCGTCTTCGAGCCGGTGGCCAGCGCCAGGACCGCCGCGACCGTCCCGGTGAGGACCTGCGGCAGCGCCGAGACGAGCGCCGGCGTCCCGCCGGTGAGCAACGCGACGGCGACACCGGTCACCACCGTGAACGCCAGCACGATGGCCGGGCGCTTCAGCGATCGCGCGACGACCTTACTGGCGGCTCCGGGCGCGACCGCCGCCAGAAAGGCGCCGACGTCGATCGCTTCGCCGGCGTGGATCGTCCGCCAAGGAAGCGCAGCCGCCAAACCCCCGGCCGCGGTGACCGCGCCGGCGATACCGGCGGCCGTCGGGAGTGCCGCCGCACCGGCTTCCGGACGCGCGGCCCCGCACATCTTGCAGAACGCGGCCGACTCGGACGCGTAGCGCGCCCCGCAGGCCTTGCAGAATCGTGCGGCGGTCCCGGTCAGCGTCATCCCCCGGCAGCGTCGTCGGCTTTCACCTGCGCAGTCTAGTCGATGCCCACACGACTGTCTCGGATCACGCCCGTCCCCGGCTGCTGCCCGATCCCGAGGTCCTACTGCATCAGCAGCAGGCTGAGCGCCATCACCACCATGCCCGCGACCAGCCCGTAGAGACTGTCGTGGCCCTTGCCGTAGGCCCTGCTGGTGGGCAGCAACTCGTCGAGGCTGATGTACACCATGATGCCGGCGACGCCGCCGAACAGGACGCCCATGAGCTGCGGCGGGATGACAGCGCCGTCGCCACCCAGGAAGAGGAGGAGCACGAGGTAGGCGATCCCGGCACCCACCGGCTCGGCGAGACCGCTGAGCATCGAGTACGCGAACGCCTTCTTGCGATTCCCGGTCGCGTAGAAGATGGGCACCGACACGCTGATGCCCTCGGGGATGTTGTGCAGTGCGATCGCGAGCGCGATTGCGATGCCGAGCCCGGGGTTCTGGAGCGCCGCAAGAAACGTCGCGAGACCCTCGGGGAAGTTGTGGATGCCGATGGCCAGCGCGGTGAAGAGGCCCATGCGCATGAGCTTGTGATGGTGAGCGGAGTGGTCGTGCATCCCCGCCGCGGACGCGAGCGCCAGCTCGCAGCCGTCGGGGAGCGGCGCCGAGGGGTCGTGGAGCGGCGCCGTCTCCGCCTCGGCATGCGTCTCGTGGGGGTTCTCGGCCGCCGGGATCAGGTTGTCGATCACGCCGATGAGCAGCATGCCGCCGAAGAACGAGGCGACGTTGATCCAGTTCCCCAGGACGTCGCCGTACCGCCCCGCGAGCGCGTCGGCTCCCTTGAAGAAGATCTCCACGAACGAGACGTAGAGTATGACGCCGGCGGAGAAGCCGGTGGCGACGGAGAGAAAGCGGTAGTTGGTCCGCTTCGCCGTGAACGCGATAACGCTGCCGATACCGGTCGCCATGCCGGCGAGCAGGGTGAGGCCAAACGCGAACCCGACGTCGCTCACCCTGCCGGGGCTCCCAGGCTGTGCGCGCACCGGCCGCAGCGAGTCCCACTGCTCTGTCTGTGAAGGGCCGTGATCATCGTCGCCCCTGTCTACACGATGGCCGCAGCCTCGTCCAGCGTCTCCCGGCGGCCGGCAGCGCCATGGCAGCGAAAAGGACCGGGCGGCTCGCAGAGCCGCCCGGTCCTCAAGGGGCGCTACGCAGCTGTCGAGGTGTTACGACAGCACGCGGACGTTGGTCGCCTGGGGCTTGTTGTTCTTGCCGGTGCCCGTCTCGAACGAGACGGCCTGACCCTCGTCGAGGGACTTGAAGCCCTCGCTCTGGATCTCAGAGAAGTGGACGAACAGGTCCTCGCCGCCCTCATGCTCGATGAAGCCGTAACCCTTGTCGGCGCTGAACCACTTGACTTTGCCTTGTGCCATGCTGATCAATCCTCTCGCCCCGATGGGGCAAAACAAAAGCGACGCGAAATCCGCTGAGAAATGCGGTGTTTCACGTCGCAGTCCTGCGGGCCCACTCGACCCGTCTACGAGTACTTTAGCACAATCCGGGTGATGCCGCCAGCCGGCGGTGTCGGCGGCGGCCCCGCGAGCGGGTGCCGCACGTGCTATCCGCCGGCCCCGGTCGCAGACGAAGGCGGCCACGGGACCAGCACGGAGGTACGCGCCCTGTACGCCTCGTAGTCGTCCTGCCCACCCCACTTCTTGTCGGCGCTCTTCTCCAGAAGGGGGACACCGCTGACCCGCGTGAGCAGCAGGATCACGAACAGCGGTGAGATGAGCGTCACCCACTGCCACCCGCTCAGCACGGGCAGGGCGACGATCGCCACGCCGATCCACAGCACGATCTCGCCGAAGTAGTTGGGGTGGCGCGACCAGGACCACAGGCCGGTGTGGATGAAGCGGCCCTTGTTGGCCGGGTCGGCGCGAAAGCGGCTCTTCTGCGCGTCGGCGGTCGCCTCGACGACGATGCCGGCGAACCAGAACAGCGCGCCGACCAGCGCGAAGGCGTCCAGATCCCTGCGCTCGGTCGTCGTCACCGCCGCGAGCGCCGCGGCCAGGGTCAGGCTCACCCAGAGGCCCTGGAGCGTCCACGTGTTCAGAAAGCGGATGAACGACGTCTTGATCGCGTCGAAGCGCGCGTCCTTGCCCGCCTTGCGGATGCGCCGGAACAGGTACGAGCCCAGGCGGGCGGCCCAGATGAGCACCATCGCGAGCAGCAGGAAGGAGCGGCCGTCCGCCCCGGGCGTGAGCAGGACGGCGACCACCATGACCGAGATGTACGTGAGGCTGCCGGTGAGGTCGAAGAAGCCCTCGTTCCGCGCCAGATACGAGGGCACGAAGACCACCCACTGGATGACGAACGCGAGCGCGACGCAGAGTGCGAAGACGGGGATGCCGCCGACCATCGCGCCGCCCTGGCTGCCGGCGACGGCGACCACGGCGGCGACCAGGATGACGACGACGAAGGCGACGAGCGCGTTGCGGTCTGGCTTGTTCATGGGCCCCATCTACCTCTCTGCGTTGCGTTGCCGCTCTCTATCACGGCCCCGTCTCCCTCACTGCGTACCCAGGAAGGGTGGTCTCAGCACTCGGCCCAAGCGCACCGATCACCGCCGGCTCGACGGCGCCGTCCGGCTCACGCCCTGCTTCGCCCCCGCGCCGATCGTCTCGCCGACCCGGAACCGGACGACCCGTGTGATCAGGTCCGCGGGCAGCGGCCGGCTCAGGGGGAACCGCGCCGAGCCCTTCCCGCGCCTGTAGGGCTCGAGCTCTTCCTTGAACGCCTCCATCGCGCTCGGCACCGGATAGAAGCCGATGTGCTTCGCGTACCCCGCGAAGTGCACTAGGTGCTTCCCGTGCAGATCGAAGGTTGGGATCGCGTAGCTGATCGTCTCCGTCGCGCCGGGCGCCGCCGAGCGGATGAGCGCCCGCATCTCTTCCAGCGCCGTGCGCGTCTCGGGAGGGAACTCGGCGATGTACTCGTCGATGGAGGCTGCGGTGGACCGGCTCGCCATCGTGTGCTCCCGCCCGTCGTCGTGTCGCGATCGTTAGCCGGCGCCTGTCGCGGACCTTCCGGTGCCTTCCTTGTCCCCCCGGCGGACCCTTCGAAACGCCGGTATCGCCGCCGGCGGGTTCGTCCGAAGAGGTCGTCATCAGTCGCCCGGGGCGATCGTACCCACGGTGACACCGAGATCGCGGAGCAGGCCGTCCTCGAGGTCGTGGATCCAGCCGCGGACGGCGAGCTCCGCGCGACGCTCATCCGCCAGGTTCCACAGCGGCTGGAGCCGCAGACCGACGGCGCCGGCCTGGTGACCCTCCAGAGCGGCGCGCCCCCCGCCGCAACGGTAGTGGCCGCAGACGATGATGTGGCGGACACCGAGGGGAGACACCGCGTACTCGATCACCGCCCTCGCGCTCAGGTCGGTGACCGGCACGACGTTGGCGACGTTGCGGTGGACGAAGAGCTCGCCGGGCGCCAGGCCGACGATCTCGTTGGCCGGGACCCGGCCGTCGGAGCAGCCGATCCAGAGGAGTTCCGGCCGCTGGATGTGGACCGGCCGCGAGAAGAAGTCCGGGTCGGCGGCGTCCTGCCGGCGGCCCAGGCCTGGTTGCTCGAGGAGATGGGCGACGTACTTCATGCTCGGCTCCTGTTCTTCAGGGCCGGAAGAGCCTGGCAGCCCGGCCGCGACGTCACGCTACCGGCGCCACACCGCCTGGCACGCCATCACGAGCCGCGTCAGGAGGTTGCAGGAGAGGCTGCGCTTCTCGACCTGATTCACGGTGCCTGAGACGTACAGGTCGAGCGCCGGCACGTGGTACAGCACCGCCCCGGAGGCGCCGGAGTGACCGACCATCGGAGCGACCTTGCTGAAGAGCGTGTAGTACCTGGGGAGCGCGAACCTACACTCGCGGAGCGCCTCCGCTCCCACCGCTGGGCTTCTCCGCTCATCCCCAGACCGCCCACGTCAGCAAGGCGGCGAGGCCGGCGGCGAGCGCGACGGTCGCGCCGCCGGCCACCCACACGCGCCAGACGGCGTCGTCGATGACCTCGCCGGTCAGCGGCCGGTCCGCCGTCCCGAGCGCGTACGCGCCGGGCTTCTCCAGTCGCACACCCAGACTGCCGGCCATCGTCGCGATCGCCAGCGTCTTGTTCGGCCCGTACCGCGGCTGGTGCTGAGTGCGAAACGCCCACCAGGCGCGGCCGGCGGTGCCCTTCAGCGCCGACACCGCGACGAGCAGCAGCCCTGTGATCCGGGTCGGGACCCAGTTGGCCGTGTCGTCGCTGCGCGCCGCGGCCTTGCCCACGTACTCGCGCTCGTCGCGGTACCCGAGCATGGCGTCCATGGTGTTGATCGCCCGATACGCGAGCGCGCCGGGCAGCCCGAGGAGGGTGTAGTACAACAGTGGTGACACGACGCTGTCGGTGAGGTTCTCGGCGAGGGATTCGATGGTGGCGGAGACGATCAGCGGCGGGTCGAGGTCGGGCGAGCGGCTGACGAGCGCCGCGAGCGAGGCGCGCGCCGCGTCCGTGCCGGAGGCGAGCGCGCGCTGGACGTCGCGGCCGGCGCGCACGAGCCCGCGGAGCGAGAAAGCCGTCTTGAGCGCGTACGCGCCGACCGGGAGCGCCAGCCACCATGGCAGGCGCTCCAGGACGAGGGTGAGCGCGAGGCCGGCGGCGAAGGCCGCTCCGGCCGTCACCACGACGATGAGGATCCCGTAGACGAACTCGGCCCGAGGCCGGCTGTGCGGGCGGCGCCGCATCATGGCGCCGACCAGCCGGCCCATCCAGACGACGGGGTGCAGCGCGTTCGGCGGCTCTCCGAGAAGCACGTCGATGACGCCGGCAAGGAGGACCGTGGCGAGCGCGAGGCGCCAGTCGTGAGGGACGAAGGGCACGAGCGCGACCGGAGCGGGGGATCAGTCGGCCGACGGCGGAGATGCTGCGCTCCCGCCGGCCGGCTCGGAAGCCGGCGTCACTCGCTCGTCCGGCCCGGCCGTGTCGACAGGCGTCTCAGCCGCGTCCTCGCCTGACTGCTCCGGCACGTAGCTCTCCGCCTGCAGGCCGCCGAGGTGGCCGGTCGCGTTCACGAAGCGGATCGTCGCGTAGCCGGCAGCGAACTCGAGCAGGGAGACGCCGCCATGGGTGGTGGAGAGCGTCCACCACTTCTCCGCCGGCACGCCCAGGTAGTGGTTCAGGATCGCACGAATGGGACCGTCGTGCGAGACGATGCAGGCGCTTGCGGCAGCATCGAGCGGCACAAGCCCGGTCGCGACGATGCTCGGGTCCATCGTCTCGGGGAGACAGGCGGACGTGTCGTCCGGGAGGAGAGCCGCGCCCTCGCCGGGCACAGTCGCACTTGCGTCCGCGTTGCTCACACCGCTGACGCACAGGGTGCCGCTGTCATCGAGGCCGAATCCGGCGAGGACGTCGCAGATGGCCGCGTGCACGCGGGTCTCCAGGTGCTCCAGGGACTCACCGTTGGGCACCGCCGTGCGGTATGGGTCGGACGCGAAGGCGGCGGTGAGCTCCGTGTCGGCCTCGAACTCCTGCCACGGCCGGCCCTCGTAGTCGCCCAGGGAGATCTCACGCAGGCGCGGGTCCAGGACGATCATCGTGGGCTCCCCGCCGGTCCAGGCGGCGGCGATGTGCTCCGCCGTCGCCCGCGCGCGCGGAAGATCGCTCGAGTACACCGGCATGGGCCCTAACGGCGCGAGCCGCTCTGCGGCCGCTCGCGCCTGATCCACACCGAGCGCCGTCAGCGGATGGTCGCTCTGCCCCATCAGCGTGCCGCCGATGTTGCCGGTGGACTGGCCGTGACGGACGAGATACAGCTTCAAACAGACTCCTCGCTACATGTCTTCGGGGGCTCACGCATCGGTCAGCCCACCAGACCGACGAGAGCGCAGCCGGTGACGAGCGCGGCCGCCTCGGCAAGCTCAATGCCCATGCCGTACACGTCGCCGGTGAGGCCGCCGAGCCGCTTCGCCACAGCGGCCTGCACGAGCAGGGCCACGCCCATCGAGACCACGGCGGCGACGAGGCCCGCGTACCAGTCGCCGGCGGCGCCGGTCGCCAGACCGGCCAGCCCGGCGACGACGACCCCGCCCACCATCAGGCCGCCGGCCATCGCCACCGGCCCGCGGGTGCGCTCGCGCGTGAACGCCTCGCCGGTACCGACGGCGCGCGCATACGGCCACGCGTACACGGCCACAGCCGGCAGGGCGCGCGCCGCACACCAGCCGGCGAGCAGCGGCGCGGCCGCGTCGGCGCGTGTGAGCGCGCCGAGAGCCGCGACCTTCAGGATCAGGAGCAGCACCGCCGCGACGACGCCCATGGCGCCGACGCTGCTGTCCTTCATGATCGCGAGAGCGCGCTCCCGCGGGGCTCCGCTGAGGATACCGTCGGCGGTATCCATGAGGCCGTCCATGTGCAGCCCCCGAGTGACTGCCTCGAGCAGGATGACGACGAGCGTGGCCGCGACAAGCCCCGGCAGCAGTCCGAGCAACCCCGCGTAGACGCCCCACGCGGCGGCGCCCAGCACCAGCCCGACCAGCGGGTACCAGCCCATGCTGCGCCACAGGTCGGCGGAGCCGACCTCGCCCTCGACCTTGAGCGGGATGCCGGTGAGAAAGGTCACCGCCAGTGTCATCTGCCGCAGCATCGACCGTCCGCCTCGTCCGCGCCGCTACCGCGCCAGCTCAGCGTCGGCCTCATTCGGGTCGCCGGCGACTCCCGCACTCTCAAAGGTAGCCATCTCGCTGAGGATCCGCGCGGCGGCCTCGATGATGCTCATGGAGAGGGCCGCCCCGGTCCCCTCGCCGAGCCGCATCTGCAGATCGAACAGCGGCACCAGGCCGAGCTCGTCGAGCACGACCTGGTGCCCGATCTCGATGCTCACGTGGCTCGGCAGGATGTAGTCGACGCACTCGTGACAGAGACGCACGGCGGCCAGCGCCGCCGCGGCGCTGATGAATCCGTCCATCACCACAGGGACGCGGTGCGCCGCGCCGCCCAGAAAGACGCCGGTCATGGCGGCGATCTCCAGGCCGCCGACCTTGGCGAGCACGTCGATCGCGTCGGCTGCGACCGGCTTGTTCACCGCGAGCGCCTTTTCGATGACGGCGACCTTGGCCGGCAGCGCCTCCTTCGCGATACCGGTTCCGCGACCGGTGACCCTGGCGGCGGGCTCTCCGGTGAGCGCCGCGATCACGGCCGAGGCGGCCGTAGTGTTGCCGATGCCCATCTCCCCGGTGGCGATGATGTCGAGGCCCTTCTCCACCTCCTCTTCGACCAGATCGATGCCGACCTCGATCGCCCGCACACACTCCTCGAGCGTCATCGCCGGGCCCTGGGCCATGTTGGCGGTGCCCATGCGGACCTTGCGGTCGCGCACTCTCTCGGCCGAACTGAGGTCGGCGTTGACGCCGACGTCGGTGACGAGGATACGCGCGCCGATATGGCGACCGAGCACGTTGATCGCGGCGCCGCCGGCGGCGAAGTTGAAGACCATGCCGGGCGTGACCTCGGCGGGGAAGGCGCTCACGCCTTCTGCCGTCACACCGTGGTCGGCGGCCATCACGGCAACGGCCTTGTGATGGATGATGGGGAGAGAGCGAGCCTGGATGCCGGCGAGCTGGATCGAGAGAGTCTCGAGACGCCCCAGCGCCTTCGGCGGCTTGGTCAGCTGCGTCTGGCGCGCCTCGGCGGCGCGCATGGCGTCGGCGTCCAGCGGCCCGATGGCGGCGATGGTGCGGGTGAGTAGATCGGGGGTCACTGGATCTCCTTCGGGGGTGACGACGGATCGATGGGGGGTGATGCGGCAGGAGCCTCCGACGGCGTAGCGGCGAGGGCCTTGACGTCGAGAGCGTGGCCGGAGACGAGGAAGAAGACGCGCTCGGCGTCGCGGGCGAGGCGCTGGTTGGCCCAGCCGAGCTGGTCGCGGTACAGGCGCGCCAGCGGGTATTCGGGGACGACCCCGAGGCCGACCTCGTTCGTGACGGCGACGAGCGCGACGCCGCTCTCGGAGACGGCGGCCAGCAGATCACCGACGGCCGCGGTGACACGCTCTGCGGCCGCCCGTTCCTCGTCCGCCGGCAGCAGGTCCTTGTCGTAGTTGTAGCCGTCGACGGGCGGCGCGCTGCCGCCGAAGGCGCCGCCGCTGAAGAGGAGGTTCGTCACCCAAAGGGTGATGCAGTCCAGCACCACGACGGCCGAGGCGCCGGAGGAGCCGTCAGGCCCGGCGCCCGGACCGGCGGCCGCACGCACGGCCGCCGGCACCTCGAGGGGACACTCCACGGTGGTCCAAGAGGCGGGCCGCGCGGCGCGGTGCGCCGCGACCCTGGCCGCCATCTCAGCGTCGTGCGTCTGGGAGGTGGCCAAGTACGTCACCCGGCCACCGTGCAGCTCGGCCAGCTGCGCCGCGAGCCGCTCCGCGAACGTGCTCTTGCCGCTGCGGGCGCCGCCGGTGACGAGGACGAGCCGGCCGCACATGGACCGGTCCATAGCTGTATCCACCGCTGCCCTCCCTCGAGGCGTTGTCGCAGTGACCCCCCAGCCGCGGTGTCCTGGCTTGCGCTTCGTCCTACCGGCCGCGCCTTCCCGCCCGTCGGGGCAGTGGCGTCGTTGCGGCTTTCGTCCGCGCCTACAGTTGCGGGGCAGCGCCGGCGTCGCACCGGCTTCCCAGCAGCTCGAGGATGCCGCGCAAGGCTAGCTCAGCGGCGCGACGCGCGTCAAACAGCGGCGCTCGGTCTCTATTCGCTGATGATTGTCATTCTCTTCTTCATACCAGGCGACACCCTTCTCCTTGCGTCGCAATCGTGAATGCCTTGCGAATCATTCTCATTACCGGTAGCATTCCGCTGCCATTGAACACAGGCGAGCAGCCTGCGCACAGGGAAGCCGGTGAGAATCCGGCGCGGTCCCGCCGCTGTGACCGGTCGTCACCCCCGCGCTCTCGCACTCCGGTGCCGGGAGTCACTGGACCCGCGGGTCTGGGAAGGCAGCGAGGGCGAGTATCCGTCCGGGAGCCAGAAGACCTGCGCAGCTGCCTGCGATACCTGACCTCGTGGAAGGCGCTGAAGGGGACGGACATCCGCGCGCCCTCCGCGAACGGGTCGCCGCGGCCGAGAGAGCCGCGGCTTCGCAGCGGTGTGGTCTGCCGCCGGAAAGGAGCCCACGTGTCCTATCGTCGTGCCATCCTGTTCGTCGTGGTCGCGGGTATCGCGGCCACCTGCCTCGCACCGGTCGCCGGAGCGATGAACGCCAAGGTGCGGGTCGAGGCGTCGGCCGAGACCGTCGCGCCGGAGACACCCGTCACCGTCGCCAAGGCGCCTCTGTACTTCGACAGCGCCGGCAATCCGCACGTCACCAAGACGCCGAACGCTTTGGCGGCGCTCGCGAAGGCTGCTGAGAATCGGGGTTTCACCTGGGAGGCGAACGCCGCCGGCACCTTCGTGACGGCTATCGGCGGCTTCACCTCGCTGCCCGACTGGAGTGAAGGCTGGGTGTACTCGGTCAACGGCGCCGGCTACCCGATCGTCGACGTGGCCGCCATCGACTTCGCGCTCAGGAACAACGATCAGACCCTGTGGGCGCAGAGCCCGGACAACACCTTCATGCGTGGCTCCGTCGCTCTCGTCGCCGACATCGCCGATCCCGTCGCCGCGATCGGCGAGGCCCTGAGGATCACCGTCAAGGCCGACGACCTGCTCAAGGTCAACAGCCAGTCCGACTACGACCGCTACGGGCTCACCGACCCGAACCTGCTTGAGACGCCGGCGCAGTTCGCCCCGGTCGCCGGCGCGACGGTGCACGTCGGCAGCGCGACCTACACCAGCGCCGCCGACGGGACCGTGACCGTCGCCGCCCCGGACGCCGGCACGAGCCGCATCTGGGCCGAGAAGGCGATGGACGCCACCACCTGGTACGTCCGCTCGCCGAAGACGCTGGTGAACTTCGCCGACGCCCTCGCGCTCACCGGCGTCCGCGTCACTCCGACGAAGTTCCTCCCGGGCAGACAGAGGGTGAAGGTCTCCTACACCCTCTCCCGCGCCGCGAACGTGCTCCTCCAGGTCCGCAGCGCGAGGGGCAAGATCGTGTGGAGCACGACCGTGCGCGCCGCGGCGGGAGCCGGCTCGTACTCCTGGAAGGCCAAGGGCAAGAACGGCAAGCTCGTCCCGCGTCACACCGCCTACACGATGCGCGTGCGCGCCGTCGACACCTGGGGTCGCGCGACCGCGACCACGACGATCTCGCTGAAGACCAGGTGAGACGGGGACCCGGCTTGCTTCGGAGTCAAGGCCCATGCTCGTGAGGCGGGTCCTCGCGGCCGCCGCCGCTCTCGCCCTCCTCCTGGTCCTCGCCGGCTGCGCCGGCGAGGACTCGGGAGGGGAGTCCGTGGCGGCCGCGGGCCGCCCGCCCGCCGCCGGTGAAGTCCGCCTCGTCGTCTCCAGGGACTTCGGCGCCACCCTGCTCACCGACGTCACCGCTCCCGTGAGCGGCGACATGAGCGTGATGCGCCTGCTCGCCGAGAACGCCGCGGTCGAGACCCAGTACGGCGGCGGCTTCGTCGGGTCGATCGACGGCCTCGCCTCGACCTACGGCTCGGTCGCCGAGTCGGACGCCAGGGACTGGTTCTACTGGGTCGACGGAGTGATGGCCGACATCGGCGCCGCCGACTACGACCTTCAGGGCGGTGCAACCGTCTGGTGGGACTACCACGCCTGGGCGAGGGCCATGTACGTGCCGACGGCGCTCCACGCCTTCCCGGCTCCCTGGACCGGCGAGACGCTCCCGGTGATGACGAACGGCGACACAACCGCACTCGCGGCGTGGGCGGCGGCGAACCGGCTGGAACTCGGTGCGGCGCAGCCGCTCGGCGAGACCCCGCCGGCCGCCGGGATCGTCGTGGCCACGGCGGCCGAGGCGCAGCAGGCGCCGTGGCTGCGGTCCCGGATCGCCGGCGAAGACGGCGGGGTGGAACTCGTCCAGTTTCGCGACGGCTCGATCGACCTGCGCGCCCTGGACGGCACGCAGGGCCCGGCGGCGACGGGAGTGTGCCTCGCCCTTCCAAACCCGGACGACGGCGGCCGGCCACTCCTGCTCCTCCTGGTCCAGGAGTCCGGCGACCTCGAAGCATTGCTCGAGGCGGTCACACCCGCGGCGACTTCGGCGCACATCGCGGTGGCGGTCGCCGGCGGCTCCGTCATGTCACTGCCCTGGGCAGCCGAGTGAGCTCGGCGGAGACCGCCGCCGGTGCCGCACCGACCGCCGCTCCCTGGCAGCGGGCGACGCGCCGAGCCGCCCTGCTCCGGAGCAACGCCCGCGATCGCGCCGGCGTCCGCCGGCTTCGCCCCGGCGTCGCTTTCGCTTACACGCTCACACTGGCTGCGGCCGCCTTGGTCGTGACCGATCCCCTCCAGGCCGCCGTCCTCCTCGCCCTGGTCGTCGTCTCTCTGGCGGCGAGCCGGGTGCTGCGAGCGTCGTGGCCCTACATCAGGATCTCCGCGTACATCGCCGCCATCGTCCTCGTCGTGAACCCGCTGTTCGGCGCCGGCGGACTCGACGTGCTGTGGGGCATCGATCTCGGCCTGCTCGAGATCCGCGTCACCGTCCAGGGCATCGTCTTCGGCCTTGCCAGCGCGCTGCGCCTCGCCGGCGTGATCCTCGCGTTCGCGCTGCTGAACCTCGCCGTCGATCCCGACGACCAGCTCGCCGTCATGAGCCGGCTGTCGTTCCGCTCCGGCCTCGTCCTGTCCCTCGCCTCCCGCCTGCTTCCCGTGTTCTCCAGGGACGCCGCGCGCATCACCGACGCGCAGCGGGCGCGTGGCGTCCGGCTCGACGAAGGCCGGCGGCGCGACCGCGTCGCAGCGCGGCTGCCCCTGCTCGCCTGCATGCTGACGCAAAGCCTGGAGCGCGCCGTGGAGGTGGCCGCGTCGATGGAGGCCCGCGGCTACGGCGCCCGCAGGCGCACACGCTGGATCCGCCACCGTCGCTGGGCGATCGCCGATGTGATCACAGTGGCGGCGACGCTCGCCGCGGTCACGGCTCTCGTCGCCGGGGTCGCTGCCGACTCTTGGTCGTACACCTTCTTTCCGCTGCTCGACGACATGCTGCCCTCGCTGCTGACCACCGCGTGGCTGGTGAGCATCATCAGCCTGACCGTCCCCCTCCTCGTGACGAGACCATGGCGCTCGCAGTCTTCGACCGGGTGACCTACACCTACCCCGAGGCGCCCCGGCCGGCGCTGCGGGACGTGGATCTCACGATCGGGCCGGCCGAGGTCGTCCTCGTCGTCGGCGGCTCGGGCAGCGGCAAGTCGACGCTCCTCCGCTGCCTCAACGGTCTCGTGCCGCACTTCCACGGCGGCGCCTTCGCCGGCAGGGTCACGGTCGCCGGCCTCGACACTCGGACGACGCCGGCCCGCCGGCTCGCCCGCCATGTCGGTCTGGTCTTCCAGGATCCCGAGAGCCAGGCGGTCATGACGACCGTCGAGCGCGAGCTGGCGTTCGGACTCGAGAACACCGGTGTCCCGGCGGCGGCGATCACCCGTCTTGTCGAAGAGGCGCTGATCTCCACCGGGCTCTCGCACCTGCGCCACGCGACACTCTCCGACCTCTCCGGCGGCGAGCTCCAGCGCGTCGCGCTCGCGTCGGTCATCGCCATGCAGCCCGAGGTACTCGCGCTCGACGAGCCGACCTCGCAACTGGATCCCGTCAGCAGCGAAGACCTCCTCGCCGCGGTGCGCCGTCTCTCGGAGGACACCGGCTCGACGATCGTCCTCGCCGAGCACCGGGTGGAGCGCTGCCTCCACCTCGCGACGCGCGTCGTCGTGCTCGAGGACGGCGCCCTGCTGCGAGACGACGAACCCGACGCGTTCGCTCGCTGGGCGGCCGGCCGCCGGCCCGCCTGGCTGACTCCGGTCGGCCGCTTGTTCGGCCGCCGGCCGGACCACCCCTCCAGCGGCGCCCCCCGGCCCGGCGCCGGGCGACTGCCGCTCACCGTCAAGGACGCTCGTGCGCTCCTCTGCGCCAACGGCTCGTGCCGCGCGGAGCGCACCTCCTCGGCGAACGTCCTCACCCCCGGCGGCGCCTTTCTTCAGGCACAGTCGCTGACCATCGGTTACGACCGCGACCTGCCGCTCGTCGAGGGCCTCGACCTGACGCTGAGGGGAGGAGAGGTCGTCGCGCTGATGGGTGAGAACGGGGTCGGGAAGTCGACGCTCGTCAGGCACTTCAACGGCCTTCTCAAGCCGCTCCGTGGCCGCGTCATCCTCGGCTGCCGGGACGTCGCGAGACTCCCCGTCTCGGTCGCCGCGCGACACTGCGCCTACCTCGGGCAGAACCCGGCCGACTACTTCGTCAAGGAATCGGTAGCAGCCGAGATCGACTACTCGCTCGCCACGCTGGGTATCGACGGCGGGCGCCGCGATGGTCTGCGGACGCGCATCGTCGACGACCTCGACCTGCGCGACCTCCTCGACCGCGACCCCAGGGAGCTGTCCGGCGGCGAGCGCACCCGGGCCGCGCTCGCGACCGTTGCCTGCTCTGAGCCTCCACTCCTCGTCCTGGACGAGCCGACGCGCGGGATGGACCCTGACCACAAGACCGGCCTCGCCGGGCTCCTTCGTGAATGGGCCTCGCGGGAGCGAAGCATCCTGGTCGTGACGCACGACGTGGAGTTCGTGGCGCGGGCGGCGACCCGCGTGCTCATCCTGGGAGCCGACGGGATCATCGCGGACGGTCGGCCCTCTGAAGTGCTGGACGGAGCGCTCTTCTTCACCACGCAGATGAACCGCCTCCTGCGCGACACCGCGCCGGGGGTGCTCCTGGACGACGAAGTGACCTGGGTGGAGGCGCCGGCGTGAGCGCCGCGCCGGCAGACCGCTTCGCGCCCCGGCGGGACCGCCTCGCGACGCTGAGCGAAGGCGTCGCGCGCTGGATCCGCCGGCACGCGCTCGGCCTGATCGCCGGCCTCTTCGTCGGCGCCGGCACTCTGCTCGCCCTCAGGGGCATGGCCGATCCGGGCGGCGCCGACTGGGGCCTCACCAGTCTCGTGCTGGTGACGGCCGTCCTGCTGGCCGGGGTGGCCGCGGCGAGCGCCCGGCTCACATCGGCTCATCAGCTCGCGCTGGTCGCCGCGCTGGCAGCGTTCGCCACCGCGAGCCGCCTGCTCTTCGCCTCGCTGCCGAACTTCAAGCCGGTGACCTTCGTCGTCCTCACCGCGGGAGTGGCCCTGGGCCCGGCACCGGGCTTCATGGTTGGAGCAACGACGGCGCTCGTCTCCAACCTCTTCTTCGGTCAGGGCCCCTGGACACCCTGGCAGATGCTTGCCTGGGGCGCGGTCGGCGCGGTCGGCGGTCTCATGGGTCTGGGCGGCCGCAGGCCGCGTCGCTGGGAACTGGTCCTCGCCGGCGGGCTGCTCGCGGTGGCCTTCGACTGGTTCGTGAGCGTCTGGATGTACCTCGCGTTCACGTCTCGCACCTGGCCGGCGCTGGTCGCCATGTACGCCCAGGGGCTGGCGTTCGACATCTCCCACGCCGCCGCGACATGCCTGTTCACGGCGCTCTTCGGGACGCAGATGGTCGTGCTCATCTCCCGATTCAGAAGGCGCACCGAGGTCGTGCTCCTCCCGTTCGAGGAGGACCGGCCGTGCTGACCGTCCGCCGGCCTCATCCGCTCGTCGCGGCGCTGGCGGCGAGCGTCACGCTCTGTCTGGCTCTGGCCGTCGCCGCTCCTGCCGAAGCCGCCCGGTCACTCCAGGTGACCCGCACCCTCGACTGGCTGCACGCCCAGCAGGGCTCCGACGGGTGCTTCCAGGACACCGCCTACACACCGTGGGCCGTCGTGGCCATCGCCGCCAGCGGAGAGAACCCCGCCGGCAGCGCCTGGGCCCCTGCAGGCAAGAGCCCGATGGACTACCTGCAGTCGACGGACCTCGCCGCGTACGCTACGACGGCCGGCAGCACGAGCAACGCTCCCGCCTACTACGCCAAGATGATCCTCGCCTACGTCGCGGCCGGGCGCCGGTCCAGCCTCTCGAGCGCGGGCAGCAAGCGCATCGACCTCGTCGCCAAGCTCCTCGCGCACCAGCTCCCCGACGGGCGCGTGTGCCCGACGGCGTCGTCCGACTACGTCGGCGCCGTGAACGCCACGATCTGGTCGATCATCGCGCTGGAGGCGGCCGGCACGAACGCGGACGCCCAGGCCGATGCCCTCGCCTGGCTCAAGGGCCAGCAGCTCTCCGACCGGGGGTTCGCCAACATGGCCAAGGACGGGCCCGGGACCCCGGTGAGTGACGTCGACGACACGGCCGCCGCCGTCCAGGCTCTCATCGGCGGCGGCCTGGCGCCCGGCAGCAGTGTGGTGACGGAGGCCCGCGCCTATCTCCACGCCGCCCAGCGGTCCGATGGCGGTTTCTCCTCGGCCCAGAGCGGCGGCTACACGTACTCGGAGTCGACGGCGTGGGCTCTCCAGGCGATCCTCGCCCTGGGCGAGAGCCCGACGGCGAGCGCGTGGACGAAAAACGGCGCCGGCGCCCAGAGCGCGCTGCGGAGCCTGCAGGCGCCGACGGGCGCCATCTACCATCGCACCGGCGTGATCTCGACAGTCATGCTCTCGACGACGCAGTCGCTCGTCGCACTCGCCGGAAGAACGTTCTCCAGCTTCCCCAGAGGGAACACCTCGTGGGTCTCGCCGTTCGCCCCATCGCCGAAGGTGACCCGCCTTACACCGGCCGACGGCGCGACGCTCGGCGCGACCACCGTGGTGATCAGGGCCGGCTACCGCGACGGCGCCGGGGGCACCGGTGTCGCCGTCTCCGGCGTGCGGTTGACCGTGGACGGCCGCGACGTGACGAAGCGGGCTCGGGTCTCCGCGTCATCGCTCAGCATCCGCCTCACGGGCGCAACGGCGGGCAAGCACGTCATCAAGATCGAAGTCCGAGACCGCTCGGGCAACGCGCGCAGCCTCTCCCACACCGTGACCGTCGGCAGCGGCGGCGGCTCCGCAAGCGGGTCGAGCACCCAGGTGGACGCGGGCGGATCGGGCGCCGGCAGCACGGCCGTCACAGAGGCGCCGGAGGGGTCGTCCTCCTCAGACGACCCGCTACCGGCGGACGAGGGCGTCTCGGCCGACGCCACCGACGAGATCGCAGACGGTGCAGGCGACGAAGACGCCGCCTCAGACCTGCCCACGGCGGTCTTTCCGGGAGCCGAGGGCACGGCCGCACCGGTGACGACCGCACCGGGCGCCGCGGAGGCGGCCCCGGCCGCCACGACGGACTCCGCGTCCCCGGCGCCGGCCACGGCGGACGGACCGCAGCAGCCGACCAGCGATGCCGGGGGAGACGAGGGACGACACGCGCTCTTCCTGCTCGGTCTCGCGCTCGTTCCGGCCGCGATCGGCTTCGCTCTCGCGGGCCGGTACCACCATCGTTGGTGGGCAGCCATCGGCCGGCCGCCGGACCAGAGCAGCTAGCACGCCGGCCAGCCGCTCACCGCACCGTGAGCCTCCCGGCGACCATCCGGCTCTGGGTGTTGCCGGCGCGATCGGTGGCCCGCGCCTTGACGGAATACGCACCCCGCGGCAGGTCGCAGCGGATCGTGACGCGATGCCCCGCCGGGCCGGTGCTCCGCCAGCCCAGCTGGCGGCTCTTGTACAGGTGGCCGCGACCGTCGGAGATGCGGAGCGTCACTCTGGCGCGGCTGCTCGCGGCATCCTTCACGAAATACGTCAGCGTCACGTGCGCGTCACGCCGTGTCGTTGCGGACTTCACCTGCGTCACCGGGCCGACCACATCACCGCGCGTGACGCTCCACGAGGCACCTGCATCGCTCGTCGCGAGAATCTCCTCGCCGTCGCCGACGACCCACACCCTCTGCGCGTCGAGGGCGTGGACGGCGGCGAGATCGAAGCGGAGGTCGCCGGCGTCCTGTGGCGCCCAGGTCGCGCCTCCGTCGGTGGTGTGGAGGATGAGCGACTCCTGGGCGGCGCTGCCGTCACCGACCGCCCAGCCGGTCTTCGCGTCGAGCATGTCGACGTCGCTCAGACGCAGGTCCGCGGCTCCGCCGCCCCACTGCGTCTCCCACGTAGCTCCGCCGTCGGCGCTGTGCAGCAGCACACCGTCGCCGCTGACGCGCTCGCCGCCGAGGATGGGGCCGGCCGAAGGGTCGCCGCCGGCGACCCAGACGTCGTCCCCCACTGCGTCGACCGCGTACAGAAGCGTGCCCGGCACCACCGCCTGCGCGACCCAGGTGGCGCCGCCGTCGGTGGTGCGCCGCACGCTGCCGCTCATCGCGACCTGATCGTTCGCCAGCACCCAACCCTCCGCAGCGCTGGTGAACTCGAGACCGAGCAGGTCGCCCGGCGGAGCGGTGGCGATCTTCTTCCACGTCTTCCCCCGGTCGCTCGTCCGCAGCAACGTGCCGCCGGTGCCGACGACGAGACCGCGCTCGGCGTTCACAGAATCGATGCCGAGCAGGTACGCGGCCGTCGGCGAGGAGACGTAGCGCCACGTGGCGCCGGCGTCACCGCTCCTTGCGATGAGGCTTCCGCTCCAGCCCTCGCTGCCCACCACCCACAGAGAGCCTCCGGACGTCCGCGTGAGCGCATTGACGGCGTAGGCGCCGACGTCGGACGGCCGCGTCGTCTTCCAGCTTCGCCCGCCGTCGGTGGTGCGCAGCACGATGCCCTCCGCCGCGACGTTATCGTAACCGGTCGCCCATCCGCGCCGGGCGTCGACGAAGAGGACGTCCGTCAGGCCGTAGGTCGCCCGCGGCAGCCTCGGGTCGGGCAGCCGCGCGTCTGCCTTCCCGCTCGCGTCGTAGTCCCGCAACAGCCGATACCAGTCGACGCCTCCGGCGTCCGCACCGGAGCCGAACAGCGATTGCGACCGGTAGGCGCGACGATAGTCCGACCAGTCCTGCCCGGTGCCGGCCCACACGGTCGCGCCCTCGTACCAGCGCGCGTAGGACCCGCTCGTCACCCCGAGCACAATGGACCCACGCAGGAGGTCGCGCAGGGCCGACGCGGAGGCGAGCAACCCGGGATCGTCGTCGAGCCGGTGCCGGTCGGCGAGCTGGCCGGCGAGCATCCCGAGGTCGACCTGCCACGAGTCCCAGGCGTAGATGCTGGTGCCGAGCGCGTCGCGCAGCGCGGCGCCGTACTTGACAGGGTCCGTGGCGAGACCGGCCCGCAGGCGACCGACGAAGTCGGCGAGCTGCGGGCCGGCCGCCCTCACCGCCCGCAGGTCCAGCGCCGAAAGGCTCAGCCAGTCGAAGCAGCGGAGCGAACCGTAGTACGTGTCCCAGCCGCGGAGCATGTCGGCGGTCACCTGCTCCGGAGTGCGAGACGGGTCGCCGGCAAGCGGAGCGAACATGTCGTCATACGGGTAGCCGTCCTGGTCGATGGTCTCCTCGGAGCCGACGAAGTAGCCGACGAGCGGATCCCCGGGCGCCGCCGGATCGCTCACGGAGGCGACGTCCCACGCCACATCGAGGGCGCCCATGTCGCAGGCGTCGAAGGCGAGGATGTCGATCGGCACGCCGGCGCCCTCGAGCGCCGTCCGCAGCTCGGGCATCGAGATCTTCTGGCCGGAACTGTGGTCGTGGGAGAAGTAGTGCCAGGCGTAGCCATGGTCCCAGCCGATCACGACCAGGTGGTCGGCCGGGAACCTCGCGTGCACCTGCTCGAGGAACCAGCGGAACGTGTCGCCGGATCCGAAGTCGCGCTCGGCCGGGAAGCGCCGGACCGTCGTGACCCGCGTCCCGCTCACCTTGTAGAGGAACGAACCGTTCCGCTTTTCCCGGTCGACCATGGCGACCACGTCCACGGCCTCGGAGGGCGGGATGCGCTTGAGGGCCGGCAGAGTGAAGCGCGGCCACGTGTAGTCGAGATCGTTGTCGGCGTTGACGTAGAGGGCGACCGTCCATGTCTCGCCGCCCGAGGCCGGGTCGGCAGGGGCGGCCCAAGCTGCGCCGGCCGCCACGGCGGAAGCGCAGCAAGAGGCGATGACGATGAGGACGAGAAGAGCGGACCGAAGCTTCATGTGACCCCCTGCCCAGTGATGCCGGACGGCCGTGCGGTGCCCCGACGCCATGGCGCCCTCGTCCCCCCGCAGCGTCGTCGTGACGCCATCGTCGATCCTGAGCGGCCCCCAGTCAAGAGGCGACGGGCGTCCTGGCGACACCACCGGAAGGCGGGGGTGGCGCGGCGCATCCTTCTGTGGTCAGGCCGTCAGGCTGGCTTCGTCGAGCAGCGCCGGGCGGCCGGCCTGCCCACCGCTCAAGCCCGCGAGCCGGGATACCGACACTCAGGTGGGGGACGACGAACGATGCTGGAGGTCAAACGATGACGACGCGTAACGACGAACCCTTGAAGAACGCGTGTCCGCGGGGACCGGCACGACAGGCGACGCTCACGAGCTTCCTGATCCTGCTGGCCGCGCTCGTGCTCCTGGCGTTCGGAGGTGCGCCGGCCGGAGCCGTCGGTCTCGGGGCGGCACCCGACGTCGCGGCCGCGGCGAAGGCACTCGGCCTGCGCGGATCCGATCTGACCGCCCAGCCGGCTTCGGAAGGAGCGGCGCTGAGTGGCGCCCGCGCCGCGAGCGTCCGGGCGCGGGCAGACGCGCTTCGACAGCGCGCCCGCGAGGCGAAGCGCGCGCACCTGTTCACGCGGGCGTCGGCGCTGTACGACCGCGCCCGCGACCTGTACCTCACGGCGGGAGCCAAGCGTCCGGCGCAGGCCTGCCTCACCGCCATCCACGACATCGTCCTGATCACCTCGACGTATCCCTCCACCCGCGCCGAGATGCTGGCCTCGTTGGAAGCGTGGTATCCGGAGGTCCCGGCAGAGCAGCGCGCCGCCTGGCTCGACCTCCCGAGCACCGAGTCCATGCGCTGGGACGGAGCGAAACACTACTTCTACGACGTCCCCGTCAACCTCGCGTATCGCGACCTCGAGCTCTTCCAGACGCTGCCCGCCATGGTCTCCGCCTACCAGGGCATCTACGACGAGCTCGTGCCCTACCTCGCGGTCGGCGCCGCGACCCCGTCATGGCAGCGGTACGGGGCGCCCAAGGCGTACGATTTCGTCCAGACGCTGCGCGTGCCGCGGAAGGAACTCCCAGGCGACGGCACCCTGCGCACCTGGTTCCCCATCCCCATCGATGTCGGCCCGCAGACCGGCGTGACCATCACGGACATCACTCCGACCACGTACCTGCGCTACCCGCCCAGCACCTCGCAGGGTTTCGGGCTCCTCTTCATGCGCGTGCCCCTGCGCAGCCTCGCCGACGACCTCGACGTGAGCTTCCGCGTCCGGTACGAGCACGCGGCCCAGTACTTCAAGGTCGACCCCGACCTGGTCGGGCGCTACGACACCGGCGGTGCCCTCTACCGGCGCTACACCGCCTCACACGCGAACACCAGGATCACGCCGTCCATCCGCCGCACCGCCCGGCGCGTCGTCGGAGCAGAGACGAACCCGTACCTGGCGGCGAAGCGGCTCTACGACTACGTCGTCACACACGTCACGTACAGCTACATGCCGCACCTCGCGATGCTCCCCCGCGGAGAGGCGGAGTCGGTCTACGTGCACAAGCACAAGTACGGCGACTGCGGCGCGCAGAGCATGTACTTCTCGGCGCTCTGCCGCTCGGTGGGTATCCCGACACGCTGCACCGGCGGCTTCCAGACCTTCGCCGGCGTCCCCGGCGGCCACTTCTGGGCCGAGTTCTACCTGCCCAACTACGGGTGGATCCCCGTCGATCCCACCGCGGCGACCATCGCCGACTACGTGGCCACAGTCTCGCCCGCCGACAGGGAGGCCTTCCACGACTTCTACTTCGCCGGCCAGGACGACCTGCGTCTCGTCGTGCAGAAGGACACGGACCTGCCGCTGATCCCGCGCGCCGACGGCAGGATCCTCATGCCGATGGCGGTCCAGATGCCCGCGGCGCTCTGCGACACGACGACGGCGATCCCCGGCCTCATCCTCATTCAGCACTGGACGTTCGAGTAGCAGACGGTCGGTGACGGCGGCCGGGGGCGGGCACTCCGCCTCCCCCGGCCGGGGGCGCCCCAGACGCGCATCCCCCGTCTCCTGACCCGGCGGCGCCATCTGCTCACACTGGTCATTCCACCGCCGAGGAGTACCATGGAAGCCTGACCCGAGCCTCAGGGGGTGGACCATGGCACGCGAACCTCTGACCCGCGCCGAGTTCCTCAAGATCCTCGCCGCCGGCGCCGGCGGCATCGTCTTTCTACGCGGCTCAGAGGATGCGCTGGCCGCGATCACAGGGGTCGACGACGACCTCGACCAGGCGGCGCTGGACGGCGACGGGTCTCGCGCCGCCGGCCTCCCGTACATGACCGTGGTGCACGGTACGCCCATCGAGACGAACGTCCGCACCGCCATCGCCAAGCTGGGGGGCATGCGCCGCTTCGTGAGCTCGGGCGACGACGTGATCGTCAAGCCGAACATCTGCGCCGCGCGCGCCTCGAAGTACGCAGCCACGACGAATCCCGCCGTGGTCGCGACGCTGGTCCGGCTGGCTCGCGGCGCCGGCGCGAGAAGGGTGCGGGTCATGGACAATCCCATCTCGACCAACCCGGCCAGCGCCTACAAGGCGAGCGGCATCAAGGCCGCCGTGGAGAAGGCCGGGGGCTCCATGCACATCATGAGCGCCACGCGCTACAAGGCGTACGACATCCCCGGCGGCAAGCTCCGCCGCCACCCGATCTACCGCGACATGCTGGAGTGCGACACGCTCATCAACGTGCCCATCGCCAAGCAGCACGGGTCCACCGGGCTCACGCTGGCCGGCAAGAACCTGATGGGCTGCACCAGCGATCGGGGACGCATGCACAACCTCGGGCTCAGCCGGACGATAGCCGAGCTGAACGCAAAACTGAGGCCGGATCTCACCGTCATCGACGCCGTGCGCATCCTCGTCGCGAACGGCCCCACCGGCGGCAGCCTCGCCGACGTGCGACGCAAGGACATCGTGATCGCCTCCCGGGACTGGGTCGCGGCCGACGCCTACGCGACGCGTCTCTTCGGCCGCAAGCCGGGCTTCGTGCCCTACATCGCGGCGAGCGCCGCGATGGGTCTCGGCAAGACGGACCTCTCGGGCCTGAACATCAAGAAGTACGAGGTCTGAGCGCGCCGTGGCGCGCGAGGACCGCGACGGCGCCCCGAACGCGCGCCGCGCGCCGCGGGACGCACCCGGCGCTCAACCGGACGGGTCCGGCGGGGCGCGCCGGCGGACGGGCGGCTGGAAGGCCGCCCGCAATGCCCGGCGCGCCGTCCAGATCATCACCTTCGCGACCTTCGTCTACCTGCTCTTCGGCGGTCTCCAGCGCCTCGAGCCGCTCCCGTTCGCCGACATCTTTTTCCGCTTCGACCCGCTGGCGGCGCTGGCGACGATGCTCTCGGCCCGCGCGTGGCTCCCGCCCTTCGGCCTCGCACTCGTCACCGTGGCTCTCACCGTCCTCTTCGGCCGGTTCTGGTGTGGCTGGATCTGCCCGCTGGGCACGCTGCTCGGCTGGTTGCGGTTCCGGTCGGCGCGGCGGCTCTCCGAGCGAGTGCCCGCAGCCCTGCGCCGCGTCAAGTACGTCGTCCTCGGCGCCGTCGTCCTCCTCGCGGCGCTCGCCAACCTCACGTTGCTGGTCCTCGACCCGATCTCGCTGCTGACCCGCACCGCCACGACCTCCGCGATCCCGGGTCTCGTGTACGTCGTGGATGCGCTCGAGAGAGCCGGGATGACCTGGGGCCCGACGGCCGGCGTTGTGACCGTGGTGGAGGAGCGTCTCCGCGGCAGCGTGCTGCCGATGATCCAGCCGAGGTACGAACAAGCGGTCGCGTTGTTCCTCATCTTGCTCGCGGTGATCCTCCTGAACGTTCTTGCCGACCGCTTCTGGTGCCGTTACCTGTGCCCGCTGGGAGCGCTGCTCGGTCTGATCGCGAAGGTCCAGATCCTGCGCCCCCTCGTCGGCGACGCCTGCGACCGCTGCGGCGCCTGCGCGCGGGCGTGCCGGCTGGACGCGATCGAGATTGTGACGGAGACCGGGCACGGCTCACCGGCGGGACGACCACGGCCGACGGCGCCCGTGGCCTCCGTGGTGACCTCCGAGTGCACCATGTGCCTCGACTGCCTCGTCGCCTGCCCGCGACCCGGCGCGATGTCGTTCGGCCTCACCGCGCGACCGGGGCCGTGGGCGCCGTACGATCCGGGCCGCCGGGAGGTCGTCGTCGCGGCGGGGATCGGCCTCGGCGCCGCCGTGCTCCTGGGGACCGGCGTCGCGCGTGCGATCAAGCACCCGGGCCTGGTCCGGCCGCCGGGCGCCCAAGACGAGGGCCGCTTCCTCTCTCGCTGCCTGCGGTGCAGCGAGTGCATGAAGGTCTGCCCCACGTCCGGACTGCAGCCCTCGCTCACCGAGAGCGGGCTTGAGGGTCTGTGGACACCGGTCCTCAAGCCGCGCCTCGGCTACTGCGACTACGCCTGCAACGCCTGCGGCCAGGTCTGCCCCTCGGGGGCCATCCCGCCGCTCACCGTGGCGGCCAAGCGCACCCGGGTGATCGGGGTCGCCGTCATCGACCGGGACCGCTGCCTGCCCTGGGCGGCCGACACGCCCTGCATCGTCTGCCAGGAGATGTGCCCGGTGCCGGACAAGGCGATCGAACTGGGCGGGCAGCGCCTCATCACCCGTGCCGACGGCAGCGAGGACTATCTCGCGCGGCCGACGGTCGTCGCGTCGCGCTGCATCGGCTGCGGCATCTGCGAGCACAAGTGCCCCGTGGAGGGGCCTGCCGCGATCATCGTCATGCCGAGCGATCCCGACCTTGCGGGCGGCGTGCCACAAGGCTAGGCCGCCGGTCGCCGCACCGCCGTCCGGCGACCGGCGGCGGTCGTCCCGTGACCTGGAGATATACTGCCCGCCATGAGCCTGCGTGAGGATCGTGCCCTCGCCGACCTGCGTGCAGCCCCACTGTTCGCCCACTTCGACGACGAGCAGTTGCGCCGCTTCGCGGCGCTCGCCCAGCCGCAGTACCTGGAGACCGGCAGCTCCCTCTTCCTGCAGGGCGACCGCGCCTCCGCCTTCTACCTGCTCGCCGAAGGCGAGCTCAAGGTGTTCAAGACCCTGCGCGACGGCCGCGACACGAGCCTCAGACATGTGCCCGCCGGCCAGACGTTCGCAGAGGCGGCGCTGTTTCGCGAGACGTACCCGTCGAGCGCCGAGACGATGAGCGACTGCCTGGTCTATCGCTTCGACAGGCAGAGGACGCTCGACCTGCTGGCGGCCGAACCGCAGCTCTCGCTGAACCTGCTGGCGGCCATGGCCGATCTTCTGGCGCTGCTCAACCGGCGCGTCGAGGAACTGCTTCTCCCCGTTGCGGCGCGCCTCGCGCGCTACCTGCTGGCCCGCGCCGACGAACAGCTCGATCCGTCCGGAGCCGCCGCGCCCGGAGCGGGGACGGCCGGGTCGCCCCCGGCCGACGGCCCCCGCGTCGTCACGCTGCCCACCACCAAACGAGAGCTGGCCGCACGGCTCGGCACCGTGCCCGAGACGCTCAGCCGGACCTTCGACCGGCTCAGGCGCGCTGAGGTCGTCCGCATGAGCGCCGACCACCGGCTCATCGAGATCCTCAGCTTCGACAAGCTCCACCGGATCGCGCAGGACTGACGTCGTCGACCTCACCGGTGTAGGCTCGGCCGGCACAAGGAACACTGGGGGCAGCGAATCCTGCCCGCCGCGCACGTCGTCGCAGGCGCCAGGGGAACGGGCGAAGGGGGAACGTCATGAAGTGGGTGACCGTCGTCGGAGTGATCGCCCTGGTCGTGCTGGCGTCGCCGGCGAGTGCTCTCGCCACCGGCGCTCCGACGGACGCCGCCACAGGCGGAGACCCGGCGGCGGGACGGTCACCCGCTCCGGGCGCCGTCTCCGACGGCGCCCCTCCCGTGACCGTCGCGAGCGGCGCCGACGACCGCTGGCACGCGGACCCGGTCACCGTCACCTTCAGCGCGACCGGCGAGACGGCAGCCGTAGCCGCCACCTACGTGCAACTCGACGGCGGCGCCCCGGTCGCGACCGCCGAGCTGGTCGTGCCGGCGCCGCGCGACCACAGCGGAGACGGCGTCCACACCCTGACGTACTGGTCGGTCGACGTGGACGGCCGCGCCGAGATCCCTCAGACCGCCGCCGTGAAGATCGACACGCGCGCGCCACTCGTCCGCGACCTGCGCCTGGGACCGAACCTGCTGCGTCGCACGCGCCCCGTCCACGTACGCTTCGCCTTCTCGGATGTCTGCGGCGACGCCCGCGTCGACTACGTCGTCCACGACCAGTACGGCTACCTCGCGCGGCGCGGTCACGTCTCGCTGGACGAGGGCGCCCGCGCCGTCGACATCGTACCTCGCTACCGCAACCGGCGGGCCTTCGACCCCGGTCTGTACAGGGTGACGCTCACGCTGGTCGACCAGGCCGGCAACACGACGACGACGCGTTCTCTCGTCTTCCGTGACTACCACGCCACACGCGCCCGGGTGACCCACCACGTGAACGGAGCCGGCAAGCGCGTCGCGCTCACGTTCGACGACGGCGGGCCGGCGTGGGTCTGGGGGCGCATGCTCGACACGTTCAAGGCCTACAGGATGCACGGGACCTTCTTCGTCCTCGGTCCCTACGTAGCGGCGGCGCCGCAGATGGCGAGACTTACGGCGCGTGAAGGACACGGCATCGGGTCGCACGGCTGGACCCACTCGGAGATGACGCGCCAGGGCTACGCCGGCGTCCGCAGCGAACTTATCCGCAGCCAGGCGCCGTGGTGGCGCGCCGCACGGGCGACGCCCGTGGGCTGGTTCCGGCCACCGTACGGAAGCTACAACGCAGCGACGGTGGCGGCTGCCGGCTCGGCCGGCTACGGACACTTCATCATGTGGGACGTGGACCCCGGCGACTGGCGCGGCTACAGCGCCTCCACGATCGCCGCGAACACGCTCTCACACGTGCATTCGGGGGCGATCATCGGCCTGCACGTGCGCACGACGACGATGGCCGCGCTCCCGACGATCCTGCGCGGCCTGCGCGCCCGGGGCTACACGTCGGTCTCACTGCCCGAGCTGTTCCGCGCCGCCGGGCGGCGCTGAATGCGGCCGGAGAACGAGCGACGGCGGGGGAGGCCGGCGTGGCCGGATTCTCCCGCCCGGATTGGACCCTCCTACCCCGCCGCCGTCAGGTGAGCTCGGCGAACGCCGCCGCGAGCTCCGCTTCGCGGTCGATCTCGCGGCGCCCGTACTCCGAGAAGTGGTCGCCGAAGACGGGCCGGTCGCGGACGCTCAGCGTGCCGAGCGCGATGGGCCCGTCCGACCGGTAGTCCCACTCGCCGATCTTCACCAGCGCCTGCGCCTCGTCGCGCGGGTCGTGGCCCTCCAGCTCGTAGACGCGCTCGTCGTAGTACCGGTA
>Ga0172370_10001270_pt1 | contig 39039 bp, 22 predicted proteins | sample LakKiv5m_FD_114538 | JGI IMG/M metagenome (GOLD analysis project Ga0172370, IMG submission 114538) | Freshwater microbial communities from Kabuno Bay, South-Kivu, Congo - kab_022012_11.5m | ecosystem: Environmental > Aquatic > Freshwater > Lake | place: Democratic Republic of the Congo...
CACGGCGATCAGAAGCACACCTGGCAGTCGGCGCGGTAGAGCTGGCGGCAGAGCGGGGTCACCTTCCCCGCGCGGGACCGGTGCAGCAGGTAGCGGTCCCAGGTGACGGGGTCGCACGGCTGCCCCTCGCGCTCCACGAGCACCTCCCAGCCGTCGGCCACGACGCGGATGCCGCCTGCGGCTACGCTGTCGCCCCACCACAGGTAGCCGCTGGCGTACAGGAGCAGCGCGGCCTCGGCCACGCTGTCGAAGGGCTCCAGGAAATCGACCAGGTCGCGCGCGCTGGCCACCACGAACGCCTGGTCGCCGCGCGTGCCCGCCAGGTAGGCGTAGCAGGACAGCGGCTCGCAGCCGTGGGCGAAGCCGTGGGTCGTGTCGAGGGCGTCGAACGCCGCCAGGCACGCCGAGGGCAGCTTCGCGCCTCCGCACTTCGCGCCGAACGACAGGGTGGTGACGCAGTCGAGGCCGGCGAAGCAGGAGCGCACCTCCCAGTAGTCGACGGCGGCCACCGGGTGCACGTCGAAGGGATCGACGCCGGTGTAGTCGGGGAACGGCTCGAACGCGTCCGTGTCGAGCCCCGGGAACAGCGGGCCGGGGACGGGGCAGGTGCCGCGCACGTACCAGGTGGGCTCCATCTCGCAGGCCGGCGCAGCGGGGGCGCCGTCGGTGGGGCCGAGTACGTCGGGGGCGGGAGCGGCGTCGGTACGATCGAGGTCGGCGAGGGCGATGGCGTCGAGACCGGCGGGCGCGTCGGTGGGCTCGTTGACGGGCTCGGCGTCGCAGGCCCAGGTCACCGACGCCAGCAGGGAAGCGACCCACGCGTTCGGCTTCATGCGACACCTCGCCGTCGGAGGTCTGCTCGGCGCAAAGTGAAATTATTATCTAGGTTCAGGGTAAGCGCGCCGGGACGACGTGTCCACTCGGATTGAATGGAATCCTTCGGTGCGGCCGGTTGAAACGGCTCACTGGCCGGCGCACGTGCGGAGGGTGTCGACGTCGCCGCCCACGATCAGGTGCAGGTGGCGGGTGATCCTCTCGATCGGCCAGTCCCACCAGGCCAGGACCTGGAGCTCGGCCGCCACTTCGGGGGCGAACCGGTGCTTCAGGACCCGCGCCGGGTTGCCGCCGACGATCGCGTACGCCGGGACGTCGTCGACGACCACGGAGCGGGCCGCCACGATGGCCCCGTCGCCGATGTGCACGCCGGGCATGACGACCGCCTGGTACCCGAGCCACACGTCGTTGCCGATGACGGTGTCGCCCCTGTACGGCAGGTCGCCGGGCTGGGGGACGGCCTTCTCCCAGCCGTTGCCGAAGATGCCGAAGGGATAGGTCGAGAGCCCCGACAGCCTGTGGTTGGCGCCGTTCATGAGGAACGTCACACCCTGCGCGATGGCGCAGAACTTTCCGATGAGCAGCCGGTCGCCGACGAACGGATAGTGGTACAGGACGTTGCGTTCGAAGTCCTCGGAGTCGACGGGGTCATCGTAATAGGTGTAGTCGCCCACGACGATGGCGGGGTTCGTCACGGTGTTCTTCACGAAGCACACGCGCGGGAAGCCCGCCATGGGGTGCGGGTTCGAGGGATCGGGGCCGTTCATGGGGTCAGCCTTTCCTCGAGAACGGCCGGGATCGTGATCGCGATCAGTGGCACTCCTGCACCTGGTTCGGGTTCGTGGTGGCCGAGCAGCCCGTGATGCTGTAGGTGCACCCCGTGATGTACGATCCCGACGTGCCGCACGCGGGCGCGGCGCCGTTCCAGCCCGTCGCCGACGCGCACGACAGGCAGATGATGAACCAACTGTCACAGTAGCAGGCGCCCGAGGCCGGGTAGCGCTTCTCGGCGGCGCCGCTGCAGTTGAAGTCGTAGCCGCCGCAGACGCGTTCGGACGAGTACCAGGCGGCCTGGCTCGGCTTGGCGTTGGCGTCGGTATCGCAGCAGTCGACCGGCGATGACACGCCGGGCAGATCGTAGTTGCCGGTGGCGTTGCAGTAGCGCTTGGAGGCGCTGGTGCTGACACCGTCGTTGTCGGAGTCGAGGTACCACAGCGTACCGATACCCTCGCCCTCGTCGACCTGGCCGTTGCAGTTGTCGTCGACCGAGTTGCACGTCTCGGCGGCGCCGGTCTTGATGGCCGTGTTGAAGTCGTTGCTGTCGCTGGCGTTCGGATCGCCGTCGCCGTCGATGTCGCCGTCGCACGCGTCGCCCATCGAGTCGCCGTCGAAGTTGGCCTGGCTGGCGTTCGAGACCAGCGGGCAGTTGTCGGCGCCGTCGAGCCGACCGTCGTCGTCGTCGTCGGGGTCGACGCAGTCGGCGAACGCGTCACCGTCGGTGTTGGTGAAGCCCTCGTCGACCGCGGCGTTGCAGTTGTTGTCGACGCCGTCGCAGGCCTCGGTGGCGCCCGGGTACACGTTCTTGTTCAGCGGCGCGCAGTCGACCGTGTCGAGCGAGCCGTCGCCGTCGTCGTCGGTGTCGCAGGCGTCGCCCTGGCCGTCGACGTCGGTGTCGGTCTGCGTGGGGTTCACGACCAGCGAGCAGTTGTCGCCCGTGTCGAGCACGCCGTCGTTGTCGTCGTCGGGATCGCAGGCGTTGCCCAGGGCGTCGCCGTCGGTGTTCAGCTGGCTGGTGTTCGCGACCAGCGGGCAGTTGTCCTGGTCGTCGGGCTTGGTGTCGTTGTCGTCGTCGGTGTCGACGCAGTCCTTCTGGCCGTCGGCGTCGGTGTCCGTGAAGCCCTCGTCGACGCCACCCACGCAGTTGTCGTCGACGCCGTTGCACGCCTCGACCTTGCCGTGCGCCACGTTGGGGTCGAAGTCGTTGCAGTCGGTGGGGTCGAGGTCGCCGTCGTTGTCGTCGTCGGTGTCGACGCAGTCGGCCTTGGCGTCGCCGTCGAAGTTCGGGAAGCCCTCGTCGGTCTGGCCGTTGCAGTTGTCGTCGACGCCGTTGCACGTCGTGGGGGCGGCGGCGCCCTCGGTTTGCCCATGGTAGCGCGTCGGATCGGTGGGCGCGCAGTCGGTCGAGTCGGGGTCGCCGTCGTGGTCGGTGTCGAGCTCGGCGCAGTCGGGCAGCCCGTTGCCGTTCACGTCGGGGAAGCCCTCGTCGACCAGGCCGTCGCAGTCGTCGTCGACGCCGTTGCAGCTGGCGGGACGTACGGGCCCCTCGGTCTGGGCGTGGTGCCGCGTGGCGTCGGTGGGCGCGCAGTCGACGGTGTCGAGGTCGGGGTCGTTGTCGTCGTTCGGGTCGACGCAGTCCTTCAGGCCGTCGGCGTCGGTGTCGACGAAGCCCTCGTCGACGCTGCTGGAGCAGTTGTTGTCGACGCCATCGCACACCTCGGTCTTGCCGTGGGCGATGGCGGCGTTCTGCGGCTGGCAGTCGGTGGTGTCGGGGTCGCCGTCGTTGTCGTCGTCGGTGTCGATGCAGTCGCGCGTGCCGTCGCCGTCGCTGTCCGCGAAGCCCTCGTCGACGGTGCCCGAGCAGTTGTTGTCGATGCCGTCGCACGCCTCGGCCTTGCCGTGGAAGACGGTGGCGTCGTACGGTCGGCAGTCGGTGGTGTCGGGGTCGCCGTCGTTGTCGTCGTCGGTGTCGACGCAGTCCTTGGTGCTGTCGGCGTCGAAGTCCGAGAAGCCCTCGTCGACCAGCGTGTCACAGTCGTCGTCCTTGCCGTTGCACGCTTCGGCCACCAGCGGGCTGACCGTGGCGTCGAGAGGCGCACAGTCGAGCGTGTCGGGTGAGCCGTCGTTGTCGTCGTCGGCGTCGCAGGCGTCGCCGTCGCCGTCGTGATCGGTGTCGGTCTGGGTCTTGTTCGACGTGAGCGGGCAGTTGTCGGCCGCGTCGAGCACGGTGTCGTTGTCGTCGTCGGGATCGCACGCGTTGCCGAGCGCGTCGGTGTCGCTGTTCGACTGGTCCGAGTTCGCGATCAACGCGCAGTTGTCGGCCCCGTCGAGGATGCCGTCGCCGTCGTCGTCGGCGTCGACGCAGTCGCGCTGCCCGTCGTTGTCGGTGTCGGTGAAGCCCTCGTCGATCGACAGGTCGCAGTCGTCATCGACGCCGTTGCAGGTCTCGGTCCGGGTGTGGCCCACCGCGCCGTCGAAGGGCCGGCAGTCGGCGGTGTCGGGGTCGCCGTCGTTGTCGTCGTCGGGATCGACGCAGTCCTTCGACAGGTCGCCGTCGAAATCGGCGAAGCCCTCGTCGACCTGCGCGTTGCAGTTGTCGTCGACGCCGTTGCAGGTCTCGACCTCGAGCGGGCTGACCGCGGCGTTCTTCGGCTTGCAGTCGTCGACGTCGGCCGAGCCGTCGTTGTCGTCGTCGGGATCGACGCAGTCGCGTGCTCCGTCGCCGTCGAAGTCCGGGAAGCCCTCGTCGGCCTGGTTGTTGCAGTTGTCGTCGACGCCGTTGCAGGCCTCGGTGGCGCCCGCGTGTACCGCGCCGTTCAGCGGCTGGCAGTCGGTGGTGTCGGGGTCGCCGTCGTTGTCGTCGTCGGTGTCGACGCAGTCGCCCACGCCGTCGGCGTCGAAGTCGGACGAGCCCTCGTCGATGAGCGTGTCGCAGTCGTTGTCGACGCCGTCGCACACCTCTAGCGCGTTGTGGCTGATGGCCTGGTCCTTGGGCCGGCAGTCGGTGGTGTCGGGATCGGTGTCGTTGTCGTCGTCGGGATCGACGCAGTCCTTCACGCCGTCGAGGTCGAAGTCGGCGAAGCCCTCGTCGACGCCGTTCACGCAGTTGTCGTCGACGCCGTTGCACGCTTCGGTCTTGCCGTGGAAGACGGCTCCGTCGCGCGGGGCGCAGTCGAGCGTGTCGGGGTCGTTGTCGCCGTCGTCGTCGGGGTCGACACAGTCCTTGATGCCGTCGACGTCGAGGTCCTGGTAGCCCTCGTCCTTCTGGCCGTCGCAGTTGTTGTCGATGCCGTCGCACAGCTCGGGCGCGCCGTGGAAGATGGCCTTGTCGAGCGGCCGGCAGTCGGAGGCGTCGGCGTCGCCGTCGTTGTCGTCGTCGGTGTCGACGCAGTCGGCCTGGGTGTCTCCGTCGATGTTCGGGAAGCCCTCGTCGGTCACGGCGTCGCAGTCGTCGTCGACGCCGTTGCACGCGTCGGTGGCCAGGTGGCCGACGGCGGCGACCAGGGGTTGGCAGTCGGTGGCGTCGGGGTCGCCGTCGTTGTCGTCGTCGGTGTCGATGCAGTCGCGCGCGCCGTCGAGGTCGGTGTCGGTGAAGCCCTCGTCGACCTGCGTGTCGCAGTCGTTGTCGACGCCGTCGCAGATCTCGTTGGCGCCGTGGTGGATGAGCGCGTTGACGGGCCGGCAGTCGGTGGCGTCGGGGTCGCCGTCGTTGTCGTCGTCAGGATCGACGCAGTCGGCCGCCGCGTCGGCGTCGGCGTCGGCGAAGCCCTCGTCGACCAGGGCATCGCAGTCGTCGTCGACGCCGTTGCACGCCTCGGTCTCGAGCGGGCTGACCGCCGGGTTCTTCGGCTTGCAGTCCTGCGCGTCCGGCGAGCCGTCGTTGTCGTCGTCGTCATCGACGCAGTCGCGCAGGGCGTCGCCGTCGGTGTCGACGAAGCCTTCGTCCTTCTGGCCGTCGCAGTTGTCGTCGACGCCGTTGCACAGCTCGACGATCCCGTGCCCGACCGCCGCGTCGAGCGGCTTGCAGTCGGTGGCGTCGGGATCGCCGTCGTTGTCGTCGTCGGGATCGACGCAGTCGCCGATGCCGTCGGCGTCGAAGTCGGCCGCACCCTCGTCGATCTGGCTGTCGCAGTCGTTGTCGACGCCGTCGCACACCTCGGTGGCGTTGTGGCCGATGGCCGCGTCGAGGGGCTTGCAGTCGGAGGCGTCGGGATCGCCGTCGTTGTCGTCGTCGGTGTCGAAGCAGTCGCGCACGCCGTCGGCGTCGGTGTCGACGAAGCCTTCGTCCTTCTGGCCGTCGCAGTCGTCGTCGACACCGTTGCACGTCTCGGTGGCGCCGTGGTGGATGGCCGCGTCGAGGGGCTTGCAGTCGGTGGCGTCGGGATCGGCGTCGCCGTCGTCGTCGAGATCGACGCAGTCGGCCTGCGCGTCGACGTCGGTATCGAGGAAGCCCTCGTCGACCTGCGCATCGCAGTCGTCGTCCTGACCGTTGCAGGCCTCGGTCGCGCCGTGGCGGATGGCGGCGTTCTTCGGCTGGCAGTCGGTGGTGTCGGGGTCGCCGTCGTTGTCGTCGTCGGTGTCGACGCAGTCGCGGATACCGTCGGCGTCGTTGTCCGGGAAGCCCTCGTCGATCGCCGCGTCGCAGTTGTTGTCGACGCCGTCGCAGGTCTCGGTGGCGGCGTGGTGGATGGCCGCGTCGAGGGGCTTGCAGTCGGACACGTCGGGATCGCCGTCGTTGTCGTCGTCGGTGTCGACGCAGTCGCCGATGCCGTCATGGTCGAAATCGGCTGCGCCCTCGTCGGTCTGGCCGTTGCAGTCGTCGTCCTTCCCGTTGCAGACCTCGGTGGCCAGGCGGCTGATGCTGGCGTCGAACGGCCGACAGTCGGAGATATCGGGGTCGGTGTCGTTGTCGTCGTCGGAGTCGACGCAGTCCTTCTGCCCGTCGGTGTCGAAGTCGGTGTAGCCCTCGTCGACCTGCGCGTCACAGTCGTTGTCGACGCCGTCGCACACCTCGAGCTGACCCGAGAAGACCTGCGCGTCGAGGGGACGGCAATCGGTCACGTCGGGGTCGGCGTCGTTGTCGTCGTCGGGATCGACGCAGTCGGCCAACGCGTCACCGTCGTTGTTGGCGAAGCCCTCGTCGAGGACCGCGTTGCAGTTGTTGTCGACGCCGTCGCACACCTCGTCGGCGCCGTGGTAGATGCCGGCGTTCTTCTGCTGACAGTCGCTGACGTCGGGGTCGCCGTCGTTGTCGTCGTCGGTGTCGACGCAGTCGCGGATGCCGTCGAGATCGAAGTCGGGGAAGCCCTCGTCCTTCACCCCGTCGCAGTTGTTGTCGATGCCGTCGCAGGCTTCCTCGGCGCCGTGGAAGACGGCCGCGTTCAGCGGCTGGCAGTCGGTCGCGTCGCCGTCGCCGTCGTTGTCGTCGTCGGGATCGACGCAGTCGCCGATGCCGTCCTTGTCGAAGTCGCCGGCGCCTTCGTCGACCAGCGCGTCGCAGTCGTTGTCGACGCCGTCGCACACCTCGAGCTGCCCGGTGAACACCTGTGCGTTCTTGGGCTGGCAGTCGGTGGCGTCCGGATCGCCGTCGTTGTCGTCGTCGGTGTCGATGCAGTCCTTCAGCGCGTCGCCGTCGAAGTCGGGGAAGCCCTCGTCCTTCACGCCGTCGCAGTTGTTGTCGACGCCGTCACAGAGCTCCTGCGCCGCGTGGAAGATGGCGGCGTTGAGCGGCGCGCAGTCGCTGGGGTCGGGATCGCCGTCGTTGTCGTCGTCGTCGTCGACGCAGTCGCCGATGCCGTCGCCGTCGAAGTCGGCGGCGTTCTCGTCGATCTGGCCGTCGCAGTTGTTGTCGATGCCGTCACAGACCTCGGTGGCCCCCGAGAAGACGGCGGCGTTCCTGGGCTGGCAGTCGGTCACGTCGGGATCGCCGTCGTTGTCGTCGTCGGCGTCGATGCAGTCGCGCATGCCGTCGAGGTCGAAGTCGGGGAAGCCCTCGTCCTTCTGGCCGTCGCAGTTGTTGTCGATGCCGTCGCAGAGCTCGGTCGCGCCGTTGTGGATGGCGGGATCCTGCGACCGGCAGTCGGTGACATCGGGGTCGCCGTCGCCGTCGTCGTCGAGGTCGACGCAGTCGGCCTGGCCGTCGGCGTCGAGGTCGGCGAAGCCCTCGTCGGTCTGGGCGTCGCAGTCGTCGTCGAGGGCGTTGCACAGCTCGATCTTCAGCGGGCTGATGCTGGCGTCGAGGGGCCGGCAGTCGCTCACATCGGGCGAGCCGTCGTTGTCGTCGTCCTCGTCGATGCAGTCGCGCAGGGCGTCGCCGTCGGTGTCGAGGAAGCCCTCGTCGAGCTGCCCGTCGCAGTCGTTGTCGACGCCGTCGCACAGCTCGGTCGCCTTGTGGTTCACGGCGCCGTTCTTCGGCTGGCAGTCGAGCGTGTCGGGGTCGGCGTCGTTGTCGTCGTCGTCGTCGACGCAGTCGGCCAACCCGTCGGCCTCGAAGTCGGTGAAGCCCTCGTCGGTCAGTCCGTCGCAGTCGTTGTCGATGGCGTCGCAGGTCTCGGCGCGCCCCGCGTGGATGCTCGCGTCGTAGGGGGCGCAGTCGGAGACGTCGGGATCGCCGTCGTTGTCGTCGTCGGCGTCGACGCAGTCCTTCACGCCGTCGACGTCGGAGTCGGCGTAGCCCTCGTCGGCCTGGCCGTCGCAGTTGTTGTCGATGCCGTCGCACGCCTCGGTCTGGCCGTGGTAGATGGCCGAATCCTGCGGCTTGCAGTCGCTGGCGTCGGGGTCGCCGTCACCGTCGTCGTCGGCGTCGCGGCAGTCGGGAACGCCGTTGCTGTCGAGATCGGCGAAGCCCTCGTCGATCGAGCCGTCGCAGTCGTCGTCGATGTTGTTGCAGGCCTCGGTGGCGCCCGGGTGTACCGCGGGGTTCAGGGGCGCGCAGTCGTCGGGGTCGAGCGTGCCGTCGTTGTCGTCGTCGGGATCGACGCAGTCCTTCTTGCCGTCGACGTCGGTGTCGGCGAAGCCCTCGTCGACCACGTAGTCGCAGTTGTCGTCGACGCCGTTGCACGCGTCGAGGGCGTTGTGGTGGATGGCCGGGTTCAACGGCTGGCAGTCGAGGAAGTCGAGGTCGCCGTCGTCGTCGTCGTCGTCGTCGCAGGCGTCGCCCTGCTCGTCGTTGTCGGTGTCCTGCTGGTCCTCGTTCACGACCACGCGGCAGTTGTCGTCGCACGGCAGCGGGGGCTCGGCGGGGGTCTCGGGGCACTGGTCGAGCACGCCATCGTCGTCGTCGTCGTCGTCGCAGGCGTCGCCCATCTTGTCGAGGTCGGCGTCGGCCTGGTTCGGGTTCTGGACGAGCGGGCAGTTGTCGGACACGTCGGGGATGGCGTCGTTGTCGTCGTCGGGGTCGAGGCAGTCGGCCGCCAGGTCGCCGTCGGTGTCGACGAAGTCCTCGTCGGTCGCCGTGTCGCAGTCGTCGTCGACCCCGTTGCAGGCTTCGGCGCGGCCGTGGAACACCTCGGGGTTGGCGGGCTGGCAGTCGGTGTCGTTGGGATCCCCGTCGCCGTCGATGTCGGCGTCGACGCAGTCGGCCACGCCGTTGAGGTCGAGGTCCGGGAAGGCGTCGTCGGTGATGCCGTTGCAGTCGTTGTCCTTGCCGTCGCAGAGCTCGATCTGGTTCTGGTCGTCGAGGCACACGAGGTCCTCGCCGAACGGCCCGCACACCCAGGTGCCGAGCGGGCAGTTGTCCTGGTCGTCGGAGTCGCAGGGCTGGCCCTTCAGGGGGAAGAGCTCGTCGATGGATCCGTTGCAGTCGTCGTCGGCGTCGTTGCACACCTCGACCTGCGGCGTGTCGCCCTCGCACTGCAAGGTGGCGCCGCCGGGGGCGCAGCGCCACGCGCCGAGCGCGCAGAAGTCGGCGTCGGTGTCCAGGTCGCAGGGCTGACCCTTCAACGGGAAGCCGTCGTCGGCCTCGCCGTCGCAGTCGTCGTCGAGCTCGTTGCAGGTCTCGGGCAGCGCCTCGGCCGCCGTGCAGGACCAGCCCGGGGTACCGAGGCACACCCGGTCGCCCACGCAGGTGCCGAACTCGTTGCTGGTCTCGCAGGTCTCGAGGGGCAGGCCGTCGTCGACCTGGCCGTTGCAGTCGTTGTCGAGGCCGTCGCACGTCTCGTCGGCGGGGTCGAAGGCCGAGCAGGCGCTCCAGCCGTCGGCGCCCTCGCAGGTCTGGGTGCCGAAGCAGGTGCCGACCTCGTTCTCCTTCACGCAGGGGCGATCGGTGCCGTTCAACTCGGCGGTGCAGATGCACGAGCCGCTGTCGGGCAGGCAGGACTTCGAGACGCCCGAACCGTCGGCCAGGCACGAGTACTCGGGCGGACAATCGTCGTCGGTGGCGCACTCGTACGTGCAGTAGCGGCCGCCGTCGTTGCCGATGGGCAGGCACGACGAGGTGTCGCCGGGGCAGTCGGCGCCCGTCTCGCACGCCTCGCAGACGCTGAGGCTCGGGGGTACGCAGATGTACTGCAGGTCGGGCTGGGTCTGGCCCACGACGCAGATCCAGTCGGGCAGGGGGCACGAGTCGTAGCAGATGATGGTGCACACCTTGCCGTAGTCGGGGGTCTCGATGCACCACCCGGACAGGCACTCGCCGTTCGACGTGCAGGGTACGAGGAAGTCGACCGGCAGATCAGGGCCGACGTCCTGCGGAGGCTCGGCCACGTCGCTCGGCGCGTCGGGGCCGACGGGGTCCTTGTCGATCACGTCGATCGAGGAGAGATCGGGGTACGCGACGTCGAGCGCCGCGTCGGCGTCGCCGGTCGCGTCGCCGGTACGCGTGTCGGGATCTGGAGAGCTGATGTTGCTCCCGGTGCAGGCGACGAGCACGAGCACGAACAGGGCTGCGAGCGCCGTCCTCAAGTGGGCGTGCATGGGTACGTCCTCTCTCTCGATCTTTGGTAGAACGAATTTGAGCGCCATTGCGCCCAGTGTCAATGCGGGAAAGATCGGGGGGGGAGGGGGGCCGGACGGAATCGGAGCTGCGACCGCGACCTCACCGTCGACGCCACGAGAGCCCGCCGTGCGCCAGCAGGTAGGTTCGCGCCGACGGGTGGGACTTGGCGACGCGCTCGAAGGCCGCGCCGAGGTCGGGGAACCACTCGACCGGGCCGAGGCGTCGGGCGCCGTCGGCGTCGAGGTTCGGGCCGTAGACCACCAATCGGCGACGACGCAGCAGCGTGAGCACCAGCCAGGCCCACAGGACGTCTTCGGGCGTCAGGTCGCGCCACGTCTTGCGTACGTACTTGAGAACGCGCACGTTGCCCACGGTCTCGAGGAAGAGGCGCATCACGGCGTTCGGCACGAAGCGCGGCGTCGCGACCAGGGTGCTCTCGCGCCGATCGCACTTCAGGCAGGCCAACACGGTGCCCCCGTCGGAGACCATGCCGGCGGCGGCGGCGATCGAGCGCAGCCCCTCGCGCAGGTCGGCGTCGAAGGGGCTGGAGCTGGTGATGACGACGTCGGCGCCCGCCGGGACCTCGACGCTGAAGCGATCCTCGAGCAGGCTCGCCACGGCCTCGGCCACCTGCCGGGGCTCGCCCGCGACGGCGTGCACCAGCCGGCCGCGCCCGTCGAGCACCGCGGTGACCACCAGCAGCTCGGCGGGGCACATGCGGGCGGCCTCGTCGGCGTCGGCGGCCAGCGGGTTGGCGGGGCTGCCGACGCCGGCCAGCCAGGGATCGGGCGCCATCGCCAGCAGATCGGGGAAGGCCTCGAGCGTCTCGCGCCCCGCTGCCCCGGGCACGATCGCGCGCAGCCCCCCGCCGAAGCCGAAGAACGGATCGACGTCGGAGGCGCCGAGCACGACGACGAGGTCGGTGTCGTCGAGCCACCGATCGATGTAGACGGGGGTGCGCTGCCGGGTCTTCCCGAGGAACGCCAGCAGGGTGTCGTCGCGCCAGTTGGTGCTCCGCGCCTGGAAGGGCAGCGCGCCCGCCCAGCCGAGGACGTGAACGACCTCCTCGGCCAGCACGGGTTCTCCGCACCCGATGGCGAACAACACGCGCACACGGTCGGGCGAGGCGCCGGCCTCGAGCAGCCGCCGCACCACCTGTCGGAACAGGGCCGGGATGGCCTCGGGACGCTGGCGTACGTCGACCACCAGCGTGACGCGCTCGTCGGAGAGGTCGCGCTTCGAGAAGGGCTTGGCGCCCAGCGGGGCGTCGAGGGCCGCGCGCACGAGCTCGGCCGGGGGGTACGACGACCGCTCGCGGGGCGGCGGGGACAACTCGGCCACCCGCCAACCCTCGGGCAGCGGCAGCTCGAGACGTCCCGTCCCCCAGGGCAGCGAGGCCTGCATCGTCGCCGGGCTCCTTGGTCCAATCCCTATACTAGAACCGCGCGCGCCGGGGAGCCTAGCCCAAATCGAACAGTCGCGCGCCGGGGTGTACGACCACCAGCGCCGAGACCGACTGCTCGGGCACCATCTGCCAGCTCTCGGTGAGCGTGACGCCCAGGCGCTCGGCCTCGAGCAGCCGGAGCAGGGGCTCCTGCAAGGCCAGATCGGGGGCCGCCGGGTAGCCGAAGCTGAAGCGCCGGCCCTGGTCGTCCAAGACTCCGAGCTCGCGGCGTACGCGTCGGTGGAGCCACTCTGCCGTGGCCTCGACCAGCTCGATGGAGAAGCCGTGCCAGTGCAGGTAATCGCGGTATTGGTCGGCCGCGTGGGCGGCGCGGATTCGCTCGAGGAGCCCGGGGTGTACCGTCACCACGAAGAGCGGCAGCACGTCGGGCGCCTCGAAGCGCTGGTCGCGGAACCAGTCGGGCAACGCCAGGTGGGGCGGGGCGGGCTGGCGGGGCAGGGGGAGCCAGGCGCGCTCGGAGCCGTCGGCGTGCAGGACGCGCAGGCCGTCGTGGGTGGCCCGCACGGGGAAGTAGCCGTACACCGCGCGTGACGCCCAGCCTTCGCGCAGGGCCTCGGCCGACAGGCGCTCGAGCACGGGGCGTACCTCGCGCGCGACCAGGGATTCGTACTCGGCGTCGGGCAGCTTGCCTTGCCCGTAGCGCCAGCGACCTCGGAACAGCGCCCGCGTGTCGAGCAGCGCGAGCGTCTCGTCGAGGGGCACCGCGTCGAGCACGCGCGAGCCCCAGAACGGTGGCGTGGGGCCCGAGGGTAGCGGCTGCTGGTCGGAGCGGGGGACGGGGCCGTTGTTCCCCGGTTCGTCATTCCGGCGAACGCCGGAATCCAGGCCCGATCGCGCCTGGACCCCGGCTTTCGCCGGGGTGACGGTCGCGGAGATGGCCGCCTCTTCGAGCAGCGGCACCGCATCCATGGCCGTGGCGGCGTAGCCCACGACGCCGGGGTAGACCGGCACCAGCGCCTCGGCGGCGTACTTGCGCGTGAGGGCCGCGCCGCCGACCAGCACGGGCAGGTCGTACCCCAGGCGGGCGAGCTCCCGGAGGTTCTCCTGCATCACCACGGTGGAGCGCACCAGCAGGCCGCTCATCCCCACGGCGTCGGCGGCGTGGTCGCGCACGGCCTGGACGATGGCCTCGATCGGCACCTTCACGCCCAGGTCGATGACCCGGTAGCCGTGGTTGGTGAGCAGGATGTTCACGAGGTTCTTGCCGATGTCGTGCACGTCGCCCTTGACCGTGGCCAGCACGACGGTGCCCCTGGGTGGCAGGTCGAGCCCCGCCAGGCGCGGCTCGAGGTGGCGCACGGCGGCCTTCATCGCCTCGGCCGACTGCAGCACGAAGGGAAGCTGCAGGCGCCCCGAGGCGAACAGTTCGCCCACCTCGCGCATGGCGGCCAGCAGCACCTCCTGTACGATGGCCAGGGGATCGCGTCCCGCCGCCAGGAGCCTGTCGAGCGCCTCGGTCAGGCCGGCCTGGCTCCCCAGCACGATCGCCCGCCGCACGTGCTGCTCGGGCGTCTGCGCCGGGCCGCCCTCCTCGGCTTCGGTCGCGGGCCCTGCGGCGGCGTCGACGAGCGCGAGGAACGCGCCCAGCGGGTCGTGCCCGGCCCGATCGTCGAGGAGGACCCGGCGCGCCGCCTCGACCAGCGCGGGCTCCAGGTGCGCCAGCGGCACGAGGGTGCGCGCGTTGACGATGGCCGCGTCGAGCCCCCGCGCCACGGCCTCGGCCAGGAACACCGCGTTCAGCACGCGACGCGCCGCCGGCTTCAGGCCGAACGACACGTTGCTGACGCCCAGCAGCGTGTGTACGGCGGGGTGGCGCGCCTTGAATGCCGCCAGGGCTTCGAGGGTCTCGACCGCCGCGTGGCGCGTGTCGTCGCCGCCCGCCACCGTGAAGGTGAGCAGGTCGAGCACCAGGTCGTCCTCGGGCAGGCCGTGCCCCAGGAAGCGCTTGACGATGCGCTCGGCCACCTCGAGCTTCTGCCCCGCCGTCATGGCCATGCCCTGCTCGTCGATGGCCAATGCCACCACGACCGCGCCGAAGCGTCGGGCCAGCTCGCACACGCGATCGAAGCGGCCCACGCCGTCCTCGAAGTGGATGGAGTTCAGCACCATGCGCCCGCCGTAGAGCTCGAGCCCAGCCTCCAGGACGTCGGGGTCGGTGGAGTCGAGCACGAGCGGCAGGCGCACCTCGCGAGCCAGGCGGGGGACGAGCGCGGACAGGTCGGCCCTCTCGTCGCGGCCCACGTAGGCCACGCACACGTCGAGCAGGTGCGCACCGGCGGCCTCCTGGTCCCGGGCCACGCCCACCTGGCCCTCGACGTCGCCCGCCACCAGGCGCAGGCGGAACTCCTTCGAGCCGTTGGCGTTGGTGCGCTCGCCGATCAGCAGGGGCGCGGGCTCCTGGCGCAGGGTGACGGCCTGGTAGAGCGAGGAGACCTCACCCCCCCGGGGCCCCCCTCTCCCGGAAGGGCGAGCGGGGGAGGGCAGGTGACCGACCCGCGCGACGAGCGCGCGCAGATGGTCGGGGGTGGTGCCGCAGCAGCCGCCGACGAGCCCGACGCCGTGCTCGGTCACGAAGCGCGCCACCTGGTCGGCGAAGTCGCGGGGCGAAAGGGCGTAGGTGAGCTCGCCGTCGACGATCTCCGGCATCCCGGCGTTCGGCATGACCACCAGGCGCTCGGGCCCCAGCCGCGACAACGTGCCGACGTGCGAGACCAGGTCGGACGGCCCGGTCCCGCAGTTGAACCCCAACGCCGCCGCGCCGAGCGGACGCAGGGCCGCCAGGGCGGCCTCGACCGGCGTACCGAGCAGCAGCGTGCCGGTGCGCTCGATGGTCACCGTGACCAGGACGGGGACGCTTCGCCCCACGCGCTCCGCGGCGACGCGCAGCCCGTCCAGGGCCGCCTTCAGCTGCAAGAGGTCCTGCGCGGTCTCGAAGTACACGCCGTCGACGCCGGCCTCCAGCAGGCCCTCGAGCGCGGGTACGTAGGCGTCGCGCAGGTCGCGGAACGTGATGTGGCCGAGGGTCGGCAGCTTCGTCCCGGGGCCCAGCGAGCCGAGCACGTAGCGCGGGCGGTCCGCGGTCGACGCGTCGCGAGCGGCGCCGAGCGCCAGTCGGGCCGCCGTTCGGGCCAGGTCGCGCGCGCGGTGCGCCAGCCCGTACTCCTCGAGCACGACCGGGAACGCGCCGAACGTGTTGCACTCCAGGACGTCGCAGCCCGCGGCCAGGTAGCCCTCGTGGATCGCGCGGATGACGTCGGGGCGGGTCTCGACCAGCAGCTCGTTGCAGCCCTCGTGCCCTGCGAAGTCGTCGGGGCCGAGGCCGGCGCGCTGGATCATGGTGCCCATGGCGCCGTCGAGCACCAGGACCTTCTCTGCAGCGAGATCGAGCAGGCTGGGTCGGGTCATGTCGGCTGGGCTCCCCCCGCGACGTGCGAGGGCACGATGGCACGAACCGGGAGGGGGCGTCAACCGGGGCGGCGTGCGCCCGGGACGGCTCGCGCGCCGCCGCGACGGGCGACGAGGACCAACGCGCCGAGCGCGAGGAGCGAGGGCAGGGGGGACGTCGTCGTCGCCGCTCCGGTCGCGCACCCGCCACCTCCGCCGCCGGTGTCCGCGCCGCCGACGTCGTCGACGGGGGCCAGGACCTCGGCGTCGTCGATCCCCTCGGGTGCCGGGGGCTCGCTGCTCGCCAGTTCGTCGGCTTCGGCGCCCGTTCCTGGATCGGGCGACGGCTCGGGGATGGCGGGATCGCCACCCGGGTCGTCCGCCTCGACCACCTCGGGGGGCGCGTCGGGCACGCACTGGCCGGCCTCGCAGGTCTCGCCCTCGCCGCACGAGCCACAGCTACCGCCGCAGCCGTCGTCGCCGCACTCCCTGCCGTCGCAGATGCGACAGCAGGCGTGCAGGCAGATGCCTTGCTCGCCCTCGCAGAACGAGGGATCGACCTGGCCGGTGCAGTCGTTGATGCACTCGCCGCACGAGCCGCCGCAGCCGTCGTCGCCGCACTCCCGTTCGTCGCACGTGGGCGCGCAGACGCACAGGCCGTCGTCGGAGCACGCCGTGCCCTCGTCGCAGGTGCCGCACGAGCCACCCTCGCCGTCGTCGCCGCACTCGCGTCCCGCGCAGTCGGGCACGTAGCACTCGCCGACGGCGCTGCACTGGAAGCCGCCGGGGCACGCGCAGTCGCCCGCGCAGCTCGCGCACGTCTCGGCGCCGAGGCAGGCGCCGTCTCCGCACAGGTCGAGGGCCCCGCACCCCTGGCACACGGTCAGGCACTCGCCCTGGCAGACGCCGTCCCACTCGCCCGCGCAGCAGTAGTCGTCGTAGGCGCACACGCACGCCTCGCAGGCGCAGCCGGGGCAACCGGCCGAACCCGTCAGCTTGTCGGCGGCGCAGCCGTCGGTGGGGTAGCAGACGCCTTTCTGGCACACGCCGGCGCACGCGCCGCACGTGTCGCCGCAGCCGTCGTCGCCGCACGAGCGGCCGTCGCACTTGGGTGTGCACGTCGATTGGCAGCGCAGGGTGAACGTGAACGCGCCCGGCTGGTCCAGCGGGCCGTCGACCACTACGAAGTAGGTGGCGCTGGCGCTCACGGGGATCCAGTTCGTCAGCCAGAAGGGGTCGGCCGGCCCCGCCGACAGCAGGGCGTCGGGGCGACAGGCGTCCTTGGTCACCGCGACCACCAGGTCGGTCGCGCTCTCGAGGCTCACCGAGATCTGGTCGTCGGCCGCGGCCACGAATCGGTAGGCCGTCTCGAAACCGTAGGCGCCATGCGCGCCCCATACGTCGACCACGTGGGTGCCCGTGGCGGTGTCGCCCTCGACGACCTGGTCGCACGCGACCAGCGCCACGTCGACGCAGGCCGGGAGGGCCACGCACTGGCCGTCGACGCACTCGGCTCCGTCGCTGCACTCGCCGCAGGACTGGCCGCACGTGCCCGCGCCGCAGGCCTTGTCGCCGCAGGTGCAGGCCACGCACGTCCCGCCGACGCACCGGGCGTCGGCGTTGCAGGCCGGCTCGCAGGCCGCGCACGCCATCGGAAGAGCGCCCGTGGGGTCGGCGCCCTCGCCGCCGCAATAGTAGTACGAGCCGGTCCAACCGCAGGCTCCCGGCTCGGCGGCGCACGGGTTCAGGCAGGTGGGGCCTCCGGGCGTCTCGCACCACAGGGCGGCCCCGGCGTCGTCGCAGCACCCCTCGTAGGTGAGGCCCAGGCACCCTTCGGCGACCGTGATCCCCTCGTAGCACGTAGCGGCGGCCGCGAGGTTCGGGAGTACGAGGAGTCCGAGCGCCAGCAGGGCCGGCAGCGGTGAGCGGGCAGGTCGCAGCGTCATGGTTCGGGGTCTCCCTGGGGGTCGGTCGCAGTCTGGTTTGTACAAACGAGCAGAAAGCTAGCAAACTGCCGCCCGGAGGTCAACGTCGGCGACGCACGGGCGCCGCTTGACGGAACCGCGGCGATCTCCCTACACTCCTGCCGTCGACCACGTCGTGCAGGGGCCATGCGCGGTTCGCTCGTCTTCGTCGTCCTCCTCGTGACAGCGCTGTCGTGCTCCTCCTCGAAGGAGGGATCCACCTGCACCGTCGGGCAGGCGCGTGCCTGCACCGCCTGGAACGGCGACGTCGGCGCCCAGGTGTGTCACCAGGACGGCACGTGGTCGGCGTGCCAGCCCGGGGTCAACTGGGGCGACGTGCTGAACGGCGACCTGGCCGGGCTCGAGCTCGAGCAACCCGAGGTGGTCGACCCCGCCGAGACCGACGCGAACGCGGCCGACACGCACGTCCCCGACACGTCCACGCCCGACGCGACCCCGCCCGATGTGCACGTCAACGACTCCGCGGGACCGCCCGACACCGCGCCCGACACGGGTCCCGACGTGTTCCAGTGGCCCGACCAGATCATCGACCCCGACGTCGACACCGACGTCGACAGCGACGGCGACACGGTGCCCGACTACAAGGACAACTGCCTGGCCGTCCCCAACGCCGACCAGAAGGACTTCGACCACGACCTGACCGGTGACGCCTGCGACCCCGACGACGACGGCGACTGGGTCAGCGACGTGAACGACGAGGCGCCCCTCGACCCGACCTGGCCCGGGCTCACGCTCCCCGCCACCATCTACGCGCACACCTCGTCGCGGCTGTACTCGTGGAACCCCTTGAACCAGGCCAAGCCCGTCCCCGTCGAATACTTCGACTTCGACACCAGCGCGGGCGACCAGAGCATCACCGACATCGCCATCGACGTCGACGGGCACCTGTACGCCGTCTCCTTCGACACGCTCTACCGCTGCTCGGCGGTCAACGCCAGGTGCAAGACGCTGGCGTCGCTGCCCGGCCAGTTCAATGGCTTCACGCTGGTCCCCAAGGGGACGGTCGACGCCACGGAGGAGGTGCTCATCGGGGTGGGCAACTCGGGCACGTGGAACCGCATCACCGTGAGCGGCTCGTCGGCCAGTATCACGCAGATCGGCTCCTACGGCGGCTCGTACACCTCGAGCGGCGACGCCTTCTCGGTCACCGATCTCGGCACCTACGCCTCGGTCAAGAACGGCTTCTCCGACTCCGACTACCTGGTCAAGGTCGACCCCGTGACGGGCAAGGTGCAGAGCACCGTGGGCACGCTCACCGGCTACAGCTCGGTCTACGGCCTGGCGGGCCTGTGGGACAAGGTCTACGGCTTCGACGCGGGCGGCGCCATTTTGTCGCTCGACCTGCTCTCGGGCCAGTTCAACGTGGTGGTCCCCGCGAACCAGGGCGAGTCCTGGTGGGGCGCCGGCGTCAGCACGCGCAGCCTGAAGGACCCCACCTGACCCGTCGGCACGGCCCCCTTCGTCAGGTCCTCTGACGCCTGGCGCCGGCCAGGGCGATCAGCGCGACCAGCATCCAGCCCAAAGCCCCGGATCCCCGCCGCCCGGCGTTGCACCCGCCCGAGCCCCCGTCGGCCCGGTCGCCGTCGTCGGCCGGCGCGTCGGAGCCCGCGGTGTCGCGAGGGGCCGCGTCGGGGGGCACGTGGGCCGCGTCGGTGCCGGAGGTGTCGAAAGCCGACGCGTCGGGGGCGGAGCCCGGGTCGGGGCCCTGGCCGTCGTCGCTCGACACGTCGGGCTCGTTGTCGGGGGTTCCGGTGCCGCACGCGACGATGGTCACGTGGTAATCGGCGCCGCCGTGGTTGTCCCACGAGCCGTCGGCGTAGTGGAACACGAAGTCGATGACGTCGACCGCGGGCTCGCCGTCGGCCAGGAACGGCCCCAGCGTCGCGCAGAAGTCGGCGCCGCAGGGGACGAGGGGCGTCTCGACCGACTTGCCGTCGCCGAAGTCGGTGGTGCCCTCCGGCCAGAAGGCGGGATCGGCGTGCTGCCAGCCGTCGACGCCCCAGTGTACGAAGCCGGCCTTGGCGCCGTGGATGGTGACGGCGTCGTCGCAGTCGGGGTGCGCGGGCTCCCAGGGCCCGGCGGGCGTGACGGGCCCCGTCGACGAGCCCACGTAGACGTGCTGGATGGCCGAACGCGTAGCGTTCCCCTTGGAGTCGATTGCTTCGACGTAGTAATCGATCAGCTTGTCGACCGGCAAGTCGACCTGCACGTAGTACAGGTCGGCGATGACGGCGGGCAGGAGCGACGTGTCGATCTCGGGGTCGGGTACGGGCGGCGCGGCCGGGAACGCGCGCTTCGCGAGGGCGATCGAGACCCAGGCGCCGACCCCGGAGCCCCCGGCGTACGTCTCGTTCTCGTCGGTGGTCATGGGGTTCTGGCCGTCCTCGTCGACGCGGTACTTCAGGGTCGCGCCGGCGATGCCCGACACGTCGTGGGCGAAGGTCCAGAACCAGGTCGCGGGCCCCAGCTCCTGCACCTGGTACTTGTAGAGCGGCCCGAAGTTGGTGCCGCCGGGGTTGTCGGGGTAGCGCTGGGGCGCCCACACGGTGGGCCCGGTCGGATCGTTGCCCCAGGTGCCGGCCGCCTCGGTGGCGCGTGCCACGGCCTCGTTGGCGGCCACCACGGGCTTCAGCTCCATGTCGAGCGCCTTGCCGTAGTACATGTAGCCGCTGTTCAGTCCGCCCAAGAGGAAGTGCCAGGCCTGCTCGAGCTTCGAGCCGCCGTTCTCGGGGTGCAGGATCTTCGCGAGCGAGGGCTTGCCCTTCAGGTCTTCGGCCGTGGCCACGACGTTGGTGGCGGCCGTGAGGATGGCCCAGTTGCGGATGTCCTCGGCCCAGCCGGCGGCCGGATCGACCTCGCCCTCTGCGTTCACCGGCGGCCAGTTCCAGTTCCAGAACGCGGGCGCGCCGAAGTCGCCGTCGGCGTTGACCCAGGCGCCGTCCTCCACGTGCACGACGTCGGCGGCGTCGGGCGGGAACTCGGCCAGGTAGCCGGCGACGGTCGAGGGGACCCAGCCCTTGCCGGCGGCCGTGGCGGCACATCCGGGTACGCAGTCGAGGTAGTAACTGTAGCCGCCGCCGAAGGCGTTGTCGCCGTCGTGGGCCAGCAGCACCAGCAGCGGGTCGCCGCCGTCGCCGGACGAGGCATACTCGTCGGCCGCGTCGAGCCCGTAGCAGGCGTAGCCGTCCTTCCAGCCCTCGCCCTGGGCCGCCGGGACGACCACGACGCTCGACGCCTGGCCCGTGGCCGGGTCGATGTAGCGCGCGCGGTGCGGGCGGTAGGCGAAGGGATAGGCGTTGGCCGGCGACACGCCGCGGTCGATCGAGATGCGATTGTAGGTGCCCTGGGCCGGGTTCAGCTGGTCGGCGCGGTTCGGCGGCGGGATGTTGTCGCCGCCGGAGCCGGCCACCCACGGGTAGTCGGCGCAGGCGCGGCTGAGGTGCGCGTTCGAGACCACCACCCACTCCAGGCCCAGGTCGGCCAGCGCCGGGATCAGGCGCTCGGAGAACGCCATCTCGGAGGGGAACAGGCCCTTCGAGCGCTTCGCGTCGTCCCAGGCCTCGGGGTACACGGCCTGGTACAGCTCGAGCTCGCGGCGCACCACGCGATCGTCGACCAGGGGCAGCAGCGCGTGGTGAAAGGGGAAGACCACGATGTCCAGGCGCGGCGTGCCCTCTGCGGTGCTCCAGCCTTGGGCCTCCTGGAAGGGTGCGTTCCAGGCGGCCGAGTAGCCGAGCTTGCCGGCGACGCCGAGCGATCGGATGTTCTCGATCAACCCGCCCGAGTAGCTGACCTGCGCGCCGGCGTCGGGGTAGCCGAGCAGCGTGGCCACGGCGTCGCGCACGCGGTACTGGTAGGCCGCCACGCGATCGTCCTTGCCGAAGATCTCGTCCAGGTCGTTCTGGGGGTGCAGGGCGCCGGCGGCCTTGGCCTGCATGGAGTCCCACACGCTCTGGTAGCGGAGGCCCGAGGCGTTCGGCGCCGGCCAGTAGATGGGCTGCTCGAGGTGCCACAGCCAGGTGACGCGCAGGGGCTCGGCGCGCGCGGGCAGCGCCAGCACGGCCAGCAGCGCGAGGGCGAGCGGGGCGAGGGGCTTCATGGCACCTCCTTGGGGCGCAGGAAGAGCGTGCAGGCGGGCGTGACCAGGGCCGGCGCGAAGCCGCGCGGCGGTGGCGCGGGGCGATCACCGGGGAGCCACAGCACGGCGTCGACGGGCTCCAGCAACTCCCGGTCGGCCAAGTCGGCGGGGCGCTGCACGATGGTGGCGACCGGTCGATCGGCCAGGCGCGCCTGCAGGAAGGCCGGCGCCGCGACGGCGGCCTCGGCGGGCACCGCGGCCAGCACGCGACGCAGGTCGTCGGCCCCGGCGGCCTGCAGGTCCGCGAAGTGGCCGCGACCGAGCGCCGCGTGGGTGGTGGGGACGAGCAGCAGGGCGGCCAGCGCGGGGATCAGCGCCAGCGAGCGCGCGCGATCGGGGCTCGAAGCTCCCGAACACGCCCAGGCGGCGGCGCGCGCCACGCCCAGCACGGTCGCCAGCGCGAGCCCGGGCAGCAGCAGCGCCTCGTAGTGCCCGTCGAGCGAGCGCAGGGCCCCGCTGTCGGACAGCAGCACCTGCAAAAGCGGCGGCAGCAGCACCAGCAGCGCCCGCGGCGCGAACAGCGGCAGGAAGGCCAGCGGGGCGAGCAGCTTCACCAGGTAGGCGAGCGACCCCTCCGAGAGCAGCCGCCCCCCGAACAGCGCCGGGCGCACGAAGGGTGCGGCCAGCAGCTCGGGCCACGACGCGCCCAGCGAGGCATAGCGCCGCACCGCGGGCAGCGCGTCGCCCCCGAAGGCGGGCAGCCACAGCGTGTAGGCGGCCACCAGCGCGACGACGCCCAGGGCCGTCACGCCCAGCCCCAACCGCCGCGATCCGGGCCCGCTGAGCAGGTAGAGCCCCACGCCCGTCACCGGAAGGGCCACGGTCTCCTCGAAGGTCAGGGCCAGGGCCAGCGCCACGATCGTGAGCACCGGTCGGCCCCGAACCGCGCCGGCCACGCCGAGCATCAGGAAGGGAACCGCCAGCGCCACGGGGTGGAAGTCGCGGTTCAGGCTCGCGAGGGCGGGGTGGGCCAGCACCAGCACGACCGCAACGAGCGCGGCAGCGGGCGCCAGGTGGAGCCGCGCCAGGCGGTGCAGCGGCCACGCCGTCAGCGCCACGGCCAGCCCGTTCAGGAGCAGGAGGAGCAGCGGAGAACCCACCGCCGCGTAGAGCGGCACGAGCGCGTACAGCGCCGGGCTCATGTGCCAGGCCAGGTGATCGAGGCCCTCGGGCGAGTTGAAGAAGCCGCAGCCCCGGCCCGCGTTCCAGAAGGCGTGCGCGAAGATCCCCAGGTCGTACGAGTCGGGCCCGAGGCCCTGCCAACGCAGCACATGAGGCACGAGGAAAACGGCACCGAGCGCGAGCGCGACGACGGGTGCGGTCAGTGCGCGCGGCGGAGCCACGTCGAGGCGGCGCGACGCCTCGGGAGCTCTGCGGACGACGATCCGCGTGAGCGCCAGCCCCAGCGCCAGTACCCCCAGGCCGGCGGCCAGCAGCCCCCACGGCACGCCGGCGTCCGCCGTACCTCCCCCGTCGGGCACGACCTCGGGAGGGGGCTCGCGGCCCACGGCGCGCGAGGTGGGGCGGGGCAGCCGCGTCCAGGGGTCGGCGCCCTCGCGGCCGCGCACCACCTCGAGCAGCGCCTCGGCCAGGGGCCGAGCGGTCGGCTCAGAGGGGGAGGGCAGGGCGAAGAAGCGAGAGCGTGGAGCGTCGGGCCCCTCGACGCTGCTCGGGGGAGCCACCGCCGAGGGGTGTACCAGCGTGAGCCGCACGTGTCGATCGTCCCGAGTGAGCTCGAGGTCGACGCGATCCCGCGACACCTGCGCCGACGTGCGCTCCCAGCCGGCCAGCGCGGCCGGAAGCGGGCCCTCGAGCGTCGTGAGCCGATCGACCTCGGGCCCGGCCGAGGGCCCGAGCACCGGCACCTGCCAGCAGCCCTCGGGCCCATGGCAGGCCGCCAGGGCCAGGGCGCAGGCGACGAGCATCAGGACGGTGCGGCTCAGGGGGCTTCCTCCACGGGCGTCCGCCCGCGGCAGCCAGTATCCGGCATCTGCAGGCGCGTGGCAACGGCAGGGCGCGCGGCCTCACTCCACCGGGCAGAACGTCAACGGGGGCTGGTACCCATCCTCCGTCGAGAACGTCTCGAGCCCGGCGCCCGAAACGAAGGCGAAGTGCGTCACGTGACTGAGCGTCCACGCCGAGAGGCGCAGGCACGCGGCGCCCGGCGGTACGGGGCCGAGGACGAAGCCGTCGGTCTCGCCGTGGGGCCAGAGCAGCGAGACCCAGCGATCGCCCGTGCCCGGCTGCACGTCGACGCGGTCGTCGGGATCGTCGAGGAACGCCACGTCCCAGCCCGGCACGGCGTCGAGGTTCACGAGCACGGTGCCGCCGGTGCTGTCGGTGAGCGTGTCGAAGACCACCACCAGGAACCGTGCGCCCCCGGGCTCGCGGTACCACACGAAGGTGGCCGTGTCGCTGCTCGTGAGCGCGGGATCCAGGTTCGCGGAGCGCAACGCCGGTGCGCCGTAGCCGTAGAAGCTCAGCACGTCGGTGGGGCCGTCGAAAGGATAGATGGCCGCCTTGAAGTCGATCCAGTCGGTGGCGATGGCGCAGCCCGTGCCCGGCTCGCACGTGACGACCCCTGGGCAGAGCAGGCCCTCGCAGCACCCGCCGCGCACGGGCACGCACACGCTCTCGGCACCCACGGCCTGGCAGAGGGTCCCCGCGGGGCAGTCGTCGTGGGTGGAGCAGGTCCAGGTGCACGAGGCGTTGCCGTCGTTGCCGAGCACCCGGCACCGCGCGTCCGTGGTCCGGCAGGTCGCCTCCGACGAGCACTCTCGGCACAGCCAGTCCTCGCGCGGAACGCACACGAAGATCTCGAGATCCTTCTGCACGCAGGACCAGCCGGGCGGGCACGCCTCGCCAGAGGGGCACCAACTCGTGCAGGTCGGCCCCAGCCACTCGAAGTTCCAGCAGACGCCCCCGGGGCAGTCGTCCTGCCCCGGGTTGCAGACGATGTCGCTGGCTTCGGCCTCCCGTCCGTCCCCGACGATGTCGGAGGGGCACGCGTCCCGGCAGGCCAGGTCCTGTACCGCGTCGGGCGCGTCGGTGCGGGTCGCGTCGCGGGCGGCGTCCGGGGCCGGGGGATCGCCTCCGCACGCGCTGAGCAACATAACGGCCGCCAGCCATGCCCCCGCGATTGTCCCCACCAGCGCGCGTCCCCCTGCTGCCATCTCGAGGTCGACCCCGCTTTTCGTTCGGTCTTCTTCTCGGTACACTGCAATTATCCCCCTGCGAGGCAGAAAATGCGAGAAGCGGGCTTCGTGGTGCTCTTGGGCGTGGCGTGGACCGCGTGCGCCGGAGGATCTTCCAGCGACGTCATGGCGACGAACGAGATCGCGGCCGAGGTCGAGGTGGTCGCCGACCTGGATGCTAAACCCGAGGCCGAGGCCACCACGGCGCTCGACGCCGTTCCCGAATCCGAAGCCGCCTTCGAAGCTACCGAGGACATCGACACCCAGGACGTGTGCGTCCCCGACTGCGACGGCAAGGTGTGCGGCCCCGATGGCTGCGGAAGCTCTTGCGGTACCTGCCCCGCGGGGCAAGTCTGCGAGGCGGGCCAGTGCCCGTGCTGCACCTGCGTCTGCGACGACCCCGTGACGGGGGAACCCCTCGAGTGCGGCCCCGACGGCTGCGGCGGAAGCTGTGGCGAGTGCGCCGACGGCCTGCTCTGCAACGCCGGGCACTGCGTCGAGCCGTGCCAGCCCATCGCCTCGCCCTTCGTGTGCGACACGCCGCCCACCGCGTTGGGCTGCGCCTGCTCCAACTCCTTCGAGTGCGGCGGGGGAAGCTGCTTCGACGGCTTCTGCTCGACGGTGTGCTCGACCGAGGCCGACTGCCCCTACGGGATGACGTGCTTCCACTGGGCTGACTGCGACCCGAATCCGTGCCCGGACCAGTGCTTCCGTGCCTTCGACACGCTCTTCTGGCCCTGCGGCTCGGGCTCCGGTTGCAGCGCGAACGCCGACTGCATCGGCCAGGGCGCCGAGGGCTGGTTCTGCGGCGCGTCGTGCGGGGGCGACAAGGGCTGCCCGGCGGGCGCCACGTGTGCTCCCGTGGTGGTCGACTGGGCCGGCAATACCCGCCACCAGTGCGTGTCGCAGGGCGTTCCGTGCGCCTGCACGCCCGAGGCCATCGCCGCCGGGGCGGCCACGGGCTGCTATCGCGAGACCGCGTCCGGCATCTGCTTCGGCACGCGTGCCTGCACGCCGACCGGCCTGTCTCCCTGCTCAGCGTCGCTCCCCGACGGCGACCACTGCCAGACCCCGGGGGGCTGCGGGGCGACGTGCGCCGCGCTCATCGAGGTGCCCCGCGGGCCGTTCGTCATGGGGTCCGACGACCCGGACGCCCACCCCAACCAGCACCCCGCGCACGTGGTGGACTTGTCGGCGTTCCGGATTCGCACGTACCTGGTGACGGCGGCCGAATACAAGGACTGCGTGCTCGCCGGAGCCTGTTCGCCCGCGCAGAAGCCCTTCGCGGGCCCGCCCGTGGACCAGGCCTACACCTACGGCGTGGCAGGCAAGGAGCATCACCCGATCAACGGCGTGACCCACGCGCAGGCGGCCGCCTTCTGTGCCTGGCAGGGCCTACGCCTTCCCACCGAGGCCGAGTGGGAGCGGGCAGCCCGAGGCACCGACGAGCGCCTCTACCCGTGGCCCGGGAGCACGATCTCGTGCAACCAGGCCAACTACCACGCGATGGGCAAGCTCCGGCAGACCTGCGTGGGCGCCACGACCGCCGTGGGAAGCTACCCGGAGGGTGCCTCGGCGATCGGGGCCTTCGACATGGTCGGGAACGTCCGCGAATGGGTGGCTGACCACTACTCGCTGGCAACCTATCCGGCCTGCGCGACCGGCTGCACCGACCCCACGGGGCCGACGGATGGCGACATTTGGGTCACGCGCGGCGGCTCGTGGAACGACCCGGCCCACATGCAGACCACGACCCAGCGCTGGTACTGGCCGACGAACGGGCAGAGCTCGACGATTGGCTTCCGCTGCGCCGAGTCGGCGCCGTAGCCGACGCTGTCGCCGATGCGCTGTCCATCGACAGGGGGTCCATCATGATGAGACCGTTGGCCGTGTTGTTCCTCGCGCTGACCTGGGGCTGCGACTCCGGCAAGGCCACGATCGACCCCTCCACGCTGGACCCCGCCACCGTCGTCTTCGCCGCCACGGCCGGGGGCGGCTTCCTCACGTCGCCCGAGGAGGAGTTCTTCGTCGGCACGCGCCATCGCAGCTTCGGGCTGTGGATCTATGGCGACCGGCGCGCCGTGGTGCTCCGCGAGGACACGCTGGCCACGCTCGGTTACCGGGTGTATCGGCAGGGCATGGTCTCCGAGGCCGCGTTCCAGGCGTTGCTCGACGACGCGCAAGCGGTCGGGCTCGACGGCGGCCACGCCTACTCGGCCTGCAACGCCACCGACGGCGGAACCGAGGTCGTGGCCGTCGACCTCCCTGGCGTCGCCTTCCAGGCCAGCTCGTACCTGGGCTTTCACGTCCACGACGACTGCGAGGGCGACGCCGGCTCCATGGGCCCCGACGGCAAACCCCCGGCCGACCTGATCGCGTTCTTCGCGGCCTTGACCAGCGTCGGCCTGGTCGACCCGGTCGTGCTGGAGCCCGATCGCATCGTGCTGGCGGGCCACGGCGTCGAGGACGCGGCGGTCTCGCCGGGCTACGGGTGCCCGGCCGACTCCCCGGAGTGGACCGTGGCCGGCCTGGCGTTGCCCGACCAGGACCGGCGGCACCTGTGGACGATGTCGCTCGAGGGCCAGCAGGCCGTCGACGCGCGTGCCTTCGTTCGCGAGAACCTGCAGCCTTCGACCGACAGCTCCTATGGCAGTGCGTGCGTTCAGCGGTGCTCGCTGGTGTGCACGCAACTCGCCGATGGCCACAACGCATGCTTGACGGAGTGCGGCGGCCTTCTCCGCGTGTACTACGACGACGTGCCCGCGGGCGAGGAGGCGTGGCCCTTCTGAGCCAGCTTCCGTGCGGGCTCGGCCAGCTTGGCAGCCATCACCAGCAGGTCGTGCTCGGCGCCGTTCGTGATCATCACGCCCACGCGCCGGCCCTCGAGCTGGAAGCCCAGGCGCACGCACAGCCGGATGGCGCGATCGTTGTCGTCGCGGACCTGCAGCCAGGCGCGCGTGACGCCCGTACGTCGGCCCTCGGCCAGCGCGGTGGTCGCGAGGGCGGTGCCGATCCCGCGGCGCCAGAGGGCCCGGCGCACCGACAGGCCGAGCTCGCCCACGTGCTGGATGCGGGAGCGGCTGGAGCGTGCCAGGGTGGCGATGCCCACGATCTCGCCCTCGAGCGTGGCCGTGAGGAACAAGCCCCGTTGTTCGTCGTCGAGCGTGCGGAGGAACGCCGCCTCGGCCTCCACGCTGGTTCCGAACTCGCCCGGCCCGTAGGTCAGGAAGTCGGTCTCGCCCGCCGTGACGTCGGCGTACTCGACCAGGGCCGCCGCGTCGTCCTCGTGCACCTTCGAGATCTCGACGAGGCTGCCGTCGATCAGGCGCAAGGTGGCGAGGATGGGAGGACGGTCGCCGTTCGACATCACTCGGAGGACTCCGGGTCGTGGCCGCTTGCGTCGATAATGTCTGATAATCGTTTTTTCGGGGGCGTCCCGTCAAGGACAATGCGCGGATTTCGGCGGAAGGCGGGACGGCTACAGCGAGATCCCGAACGGGAACGCGAACCAGCTCGACTGCTGTCGGGGCGCCTTGGGGGCGGCTTCGGGCGCGTTCAGCGTGGCGGCGAACACGCGGCTGACCTCGCTCTCGACCGCAGAGTCGATCTGCGCGTGCACCGCCTGCAGCTCGGAGTGCACCTCGTGGAGCATGCGCGCCACGTCCTGCAGGGTCGCGGCCTCGGCGCTGCGGGTCCGGGGGCGCAGTCCCGGCGTGTCGCTGCCCGCCACGAGCACGGCCCCGTCAGAGGGCCGGCGCGTCAGGGCGCCGCGGCGCGTCAGTTCGTGCACGTGGGCCGTGGCGACCCCCATGCTCTCGGCCAGCTGCTCCGGCTTCACCCAGATGCCTTCCGGTCGTCGCCAGATCGTCTCGAGGATCTGTGCCCGCATGCTCGACTCCCAGGCTGCCCGCCTGGGATCGATTCTGGGGCCTCTGCGCCGCGGGTCAAAAAAACGGTGGAAGGACGGCTAGATCCCGCGCCGCGGGCGGTTGCGGTCGAGCACCTTCTGCAGGAGCGCGGCGGGATCCTCGAAGCGCCCGAGCAGGATGGCGGCGGCGATCACGTAGGGCTTGTGGCCGGCCTCCTGGTAGGTCTCGATGCGGTAGCGCTCGAACACGGTGCGCGCCACCTCTCCCTCGGGGAAGTTCTCGCCCGAGATCTCGGCGGGCAGGCAGTGCATGTAGTGGGCCTTGCCGCCGGTGGTGAGGCCCATGCGGCGCTCGTCGCACTCCCAGTCCTTGTGGGTGGCGTTCTCGGCCAGGCAGGTCTTCTCGAGGGCGTCGAGCTCGTTCTTCTTGTTCTTGCGGAGCAGGTCGACGCGTTGCTCCATGATCTGGAAGCTGGCCCACGACTTCGGGTAGACGATGTCGGCGCCCTGGAACGCCTCGTCCATGTCGTGCCCGTGGGTGAACCGCCCGCCCGACGCCCGGGCGTGCCGCGCGGCGATCTCGAGCGTCTCGGGCAGCAGGTCGTAGCCCTTGGGGTGCGCGAGCGCCACGTCCATCCCGAAGCGCGTCATGAGCGTGATGATGCCCTGGGGCACGCTCAGGGGCTTGCCGTACGCGGGGCTGTAGGCCCACGTCATGGCGATGCGCTTGCCGCGCAGCTTGTCGAGGCCGCCGTACAGGTTGGCCAGGTGCATGAGATCGGCCATCGACTGCGTGGGGTGGTCCTTGTCGCACTGCAGGTTGACGACCACCGGGCGCTGGGGCAGCACGCCGCGCTGGAAGCCGTCGTCGACCGCCTCGGCGACCTGCTTCATGTAGGCATGGCCTTCGTGGATGAACAGGTCGTCGCGGATGCCGATGGCCTCGGTCAGGAACGAGATCATGTTGGCGGTCTCGCGCACCGTCTCGCCGTGGCTGATCTGCGTCTTGCCCTCGTCGAGGTCGGTGGGCATGAGCCCGAGTACGTCGGCGGCGCTCGCGAACGAGAAGCGCGTGCGCGTGGACTTGTCGCGGAAGTTCGACACGGCCAGCCCGCTGTCGAACACGCGCGTCGAGACGTTGTTCTTGTACAGCTCCTCGAGGATCGACGCGGTCTGCACCAGGGCGCGGATCTCGGCGTCGTTCCAGAGCCAGGTGAGCAGGTAGTCGCGGCCGTGCAACCGGGTGCCGAGGCCGCGGAGCTGGTCGATCATCCCGGCGATGCGCTGGGTCCTGTCCATCGGGAACCTCCGTTCAGCGGGGCGCGCGCGCGTCCCGGCGGGTGGATTGGCAAGGAGATACCCGAAGATGGGGGCGGGGGCAAGTTACCCGCGGAGGACCTGCCCCGCCAGCGGCTCGGGGTGGAACCCCTCGGGCGACACCACCACGTGGCCGTTGACCAGCACGTGGCGGATGCCCACCGGGGGCTGCGCGGGGTCCTCGACCGTCGAGCGCGAGGCGATGGTGCCGGGGTCGAAGATGACCACGTCGGCGTGGGAACCCCGGGTCAGCGTACCGCGATCCTTCAGCTGGAGTTGCGACGCGGGCAGCGAGGTGCACTTGCGGATGGCCTCGCGGAGCGGCAGCAGCCCGCGATCGCGCGCGTAGCCGCCCAGGAAGCGCGGGAAGCCGTCATGGAACAGGTGCGAGGGGCGGCCGTAGCCCATCAGGATCGCGTCCGTGACGATGGAGACCGACGGGTGGCAGAGCGTGGCCTTGAGCGCCAGCTCGACGAAGGGGTCGTCCGGCTCGGTGCCGGTCTCGTACACGAGCACGCGGCCGTTCTCTTCGACCAGCAGGTCGCACATGACGTCGAAGGGGTGCTGGCCGCGCTCCTTCGCGAGGTCGACGAACGAACGCCCGCAGAGGTGGCGGTTCTTCTCGCTGATGACGGCCATGACCCAGGCGCCGCCCCAGCCGAGCACCTTCAGGAGGTTCATGGACCACGAGGCGCCCGTGCGATGCGGCCAGGCCAGCGAGCCGTGCTCGATGTCGGCGCGGATGCGCTTGCGGATGGCGGGATCGGCCAGGCGCGCCAGCACCGCGTCGCGGTCGCCGCTGATGAGCCAGGGCGGGAAGAGCGCGATCAGGTGCGTGAAGCCGGCGGCGGTGGGCATGGCGTCGACGCCCACGGGGTAGCCGTCGGCCTGGTGGCGCGCGACGCGCTCGAGCAGCGGCTTCGCGCCCGCGTCGATGGGCAGGCGCGTCAGCGGCACGTGGCGGTGCAGGCGGGACAGCGCGCGGGTGGCGGCGTGCATCGCGGGCGCCAGCGCGGCGGGCGTCACCGGGACCCAGAACAGGTGGCTGAGCTGCACCGGGACCTCGGCCAGGCGGCCGAGCTCCAGCACCTCGTCGATGGCCTGGGGGAGCGTGGTCGACAGGTACGAGCGCAGGTGCGCGGTCACGACGCCCCCGAAGCGGCGCACGGCGCGGGCCAGGGGCAGCAGCTCGTCGGGGTCCGAGTACATGCCGGGGAAGTACTGCAGGCCCATCGACATGCCGAGCGCGCCCTGCTCGAGGCAATCGGTCAGCAGGCGTTCGAGGGTCGCGAGATCGGCGCCGCGCGCGGGCTCGTTGCGGTCGCCCATGGCGATCATGCGCAGGATCGAGTGGGGCGCCAGCACGCCGACGTTCAGCAACGTGCCCTGGCGCTCGAGGGTGTCGAGCATCCCGCCGAACGACTCCCACTGGAGCACGCCGTCGGGCGCTGCGCCCAGGAAGAAGTCGTAGAACGCCATCTGGCCCGCGCGCGTCTCGCCCTGGCCGAGGGGGGCGAGCGCCACGCCGCAGTTGCCGCCGACCACGGTGGTCACGCCCTGGCGCAGCATGGGCTCCAGCAGGCTGGCGTGATCCGGGCGCACCAGCGTGAAGTCGGCGTGCGTGTGGACGTCGACGAAGCCCGGGCAGACCGCGGCACCCCGGGCGTCGATGCGCCGGACCCCTTCGACCTTCGACAGGTCGCCGACGGCCAGGACGCGACCCCCGCCGAGTCCCACGTCGGCGTGAACCGGCACGTGGCCGAGCCCGTCGTAGACCTCGCCGCCGTGGATCACGAGCTCGAGCGCCATCCGGAGCCTCCGCAGGGGGGTTCGCCCGGGGAGCTTGCACCGGTCCCTGTCCTCTTACAAGCCCGCGCGCGGGAGAACCTGCACTTTTTTTGGGGTACGCCTCTTGACCGGCGCCAACGCGACCCTATCCCATCCCGCGTAATCACGGTTCATCCGTTGGAGGAATCCATGGCAAAGCAGTTGGCGTACGGAGAAGACGCTCGTCGCAAGCTCCTGGAGGGCGTGAACGCGCTCGCCAAGGCCGTCGCGACGACCCTGGGCCCGAAGGGTCGCAATGTCGTCATCGAGAAGAGCTTCGGCTCGCCCACCATCACCAAGGACGGCGTGACGGTGGCCAAGGAGATCGAGTTCGACGACAAGATGGTCGAGCTCGGCGTGAAGATGGTGAAGGAAGTCGCGTCGAAGACGTCCGACGTCGCCGGCGACGGCACCACGACCGCGACGGTGCTGGCGCAGGCGATCTTCGCCGAGGGCGTCAAGATGGTCGCCGCCGGCCACAACCCCATGGAAGTGAAGCGCGGCATCGACAAGGCCGTCGAGAAGATCGTGGCCGAGTTGAAGACGCAGTCGAGCAAGGTCCAGGGGCGCACCGAGATCTGCCAGGTCGGGACCATCTCGGCCAACAACGACACCACCATCGGCAACCACATCGCCGACGCGATGGACAAGGTCGGCAAGGACGGCGTCATCACCGTCGAAGAGGCCAAGGGCATCGAGACGACCCTCGAGGTCGTCGACGGCATGCAGTTCGACCGCGGCTACATCAGCCCGTACTTCGTCACCGATCCCGACCGCATGGAGGCCGTGATCGAGGACGCGCTGATCCTCATCCACGAGAAGAAGATCAGCAACATGAAGGACCTGCTGCCCGTGCTCGAGCAGGTCGCCCGCCAGGGCAAGCCCTTCGTCATCATCGCCGAGGACATCGAGGGCGAGGCGCTGGCCACCCTGGTCGTCAACAAGATCCGCGGCACCCTCAAGGTCGCGGCCGTCAAGGCCCCGGGCTTCGGGGATCGCCGCAAGGAGATGCTGCGTGACATCGCCATCCTCACGGGCGGCCAGGTCATCAGCGAGGACCTCGGCCTGAAGCTCGAGAACGTCACGTTCGGTGACCTCGGCAAGGCCAAGCGCGTCGTGATCGACAAGGAGAACACCACCATCGTCGACGGCGCCGGCAGCCCCAGCGAGATCGAGGGCCGCGTGAAGCAGATCCGCGCGCAGGTCGAGGAGACCACGTCGGACTACGATCGCGAGAAGCTGCAGGAGCGCCTGGCCAAGCTCGTGGGCGGCGTCGCCGTCATCAACGTGGGCGCGGCCACCGAGACCGAGATGAAGGAGAAGAAGGCCCGCGTCGAGGACGCGCTGCACGCGACCCGCGCGGCCGTCGAGGAAGGCATCGTCGCCGGCGGTGGCGTGGCCCTGCTGCGCGCCCGTCACGTGCTCGAGGGCTTCAAGGGCGACAGCGAGACCGAAACCATCGGCGTCGGCATCGTCTACCGCGCCATCGAGTCGCCGATCCGCAAGATCGTCGAGAACGCGGGCTTCGAGGGCTCCGTGGTCGTGCAGAAGGTGCTCGAGAGCGGCAAGGGCGGCTTCGGGTTCAACGCGGCCACCGGCGCCTACGAGGACCTGGTCAAGGCCGGCATCGTCGATCCGACCAAGGTCACGCGTACGGCGCTGCAGAACGCGGCCTCCATCGCGGGCCTGCTCATCACCACCGAGTGCGTCATCGCCGAGAAGCCCAAGAAGGAAGACAAGATGCCGATGGGCGGCGGCGGCATGGGCGGCATGGGTGGCATGGGCGGCATGGGCGGCGGCGACTTCGACTACTAGGCCACGACGAAAGAAAGAGGAGGACAGCATGTCCATCAATATCCAGCCCCTGGGTGATCGCGTGCTCCTGAAGGAGCTCGAGGCGACCGAAGAGAAGATCGGCTCGATCTACGTGCCCGACACGGCCAAGGAGAAGCCCCAGCAGGCCGAGGTCGTGGCCGTCGGGCCCGGCAAGGTCGACGAGAAGACCGGCGATCGCCGCCCGCTCGACGTCAAGGTCGGCGACAAGGTGATCTACGCCAAGTACTCGGGCACCGAGGTCAAGTACGGCGGCGAGAAGTACATCCTGATCGAGCAGGACAACGTGCTCGCGAAGCTGCTCTAGGCCTCGCGGCACCCTGATCGCAGGGTGACGGTTCACGAAGGCGGCGGTCGGCCCTTCACCGGGTCGACCGCCGCTTTTTTTTGCCCGCCGGTCTCGCGTTTTCGGGTGGGTACCCGCGATTTAGATGGGCGTCCGCGATTCGGATGGGCACCCGCAAGGGGTGCCCCTACAATGGTCCCGTCATTTTCGGGGGGCGTTCATGACGCGTATCGGTCTCTTCGTCGTTCTCGTCGCCGTGTCGAGCGTGCGCTGCGGCGGTGGTGACGCAGCCTCTGACGCGCCGGGAGCAACCGACGTGAGCGGGGACGGCCTGGCGCCCCAGGACGCGGCCGACGTCCCTGACGCGGGTCCCGACGCGCTGCCGATGCCGTTGGCGGTGTGCGGCCTGCCCACGCACGCGTGGCTGCCCGTCGCCGACATGGGCGCGCTGGTTTCGGTCGAGCCCCTGCCCACGTACTCGTTCAAGAAGGAGACCCTGGCCGCCCTGGCCGGGCAGTTCGGCTACGCCGACGTGCTCGACGCCCGCTACGACGTGGCCAGCTTCCGCGTGCGTTACGTGACGCAGGATCGCGGCGTCCCACGCGAGGCGAGCGCCGCGGTCGGCGTCCCGGTGCCCGAGGCCGGCCAGTCGATCACGGCCACGGCCACGCTGGCCCTGCACGGCACCTGCGGCTTCGCCGACCCGTGTTCGCCCAGCCGGGGCAAGGACGGCCCGCTGGCGGCCGCGGTGTTCGCGACCATGGGCCAGGTCGCGGTGGCCCCCGATTACCTGGGGCTCCTCTCGACCGGGGCCCCCAGCGAGATGTTCCACCCGTACCTGGTGGGGGAGGCCACGGCCATCGCCTCGTGGGACGCGCTCCGGGCGGCGGCTCGCCTGCTGCCCGAGCAGGCCCCGGGCGTCACGCTCGACCCGCGCGTGCTGCTCTTCGGGGGCTCCCAGGGCGGGCACGCGGCGCTGTTCGTCGATCGCTACGCGCCGCACTACGCGCCCGAGTTCGACGTGCTGGCGTCGGCCGCCCTGACCGCGCCGGCCGACCTGATCGGCGAGACCGACGCGGCCGTGCGTACGTTCGGGCCTCCCACCGAGGCGTTGAGCGCGGCCCTCCTGGCCCTCAGCCGCTGGTACGGGCTCGACGACCGCATCGGCGAGGTGCTGCACGACGAGGAGCCGGGGCGTTACGCGACCACGCTACGCGCGGTGATGGACGCGGCCGGCGGCCAGTGCAGCCTGGACCTCGAGGACCTGGGCGCCAGCGAGATCGACGACGTGTTCCAGGCGGGCTTCGTCCTGGCCGTGAAGGCCGGCACCTGGGCGGGGTACGAGGACTGGCGCTGCCTGCTGGCCGAGAACTCGATCCTCACGACCTCGGTGCCCCGACAGAACGACACGCCCACGCTGTCGGTGCTGTCCGGCGCCGACGAGCTCGAGGCCATCCCCGCCGAGCGCGCGGCCCGCGTCACGATGTGCGAGCAGGGCTACGACCTCACCGAGATCGAGTGCCAGGGCGCCAGCCACACCCAGGGCATGGCCTGGGACGTGGTCGAGATCTTCGGCTGGATGGCCGACGCGCTGAAGGGCGAATTCCCGGACCAGCCCTGCACGCACCCCGCGCCGAAGTGCTGCGCGGGAAGCCCGGCCGAGGTGTGCGTGCCGTGACCTGCCTCGTGACAACCTTCTCGCTTCTAGCTACCATCGGCGCCGAACAAGACCCTCCACCAAGGAGACCCCCATGGCCAAGCGACTCTTCCACGCGCTCTCCCTCCTGACCTTCGCCCTGGCGCTCGCGGGCGCGCCCACGCTGGCAGCGGCCGGCGACTACGGCAAGTGCAGCTTCGACAGCGACTGCCACGCCGGCGTCAAGTGCAACAGCGGCGCCTGCGCCGACTCGGCGGGCTCTAAGTGCAGCTTCGACAGCGACTGCGGCGGCAAGGGCGGCAAGTGCAACAGCGGCAAGTGCTCCAACGCCCCCGACGGCAAGTGCAGCTTCTCGTCCGAGTGTCCCGGCGGCTCGTGCAACTCCGGCGTCTGCAAGTTCTGAGGCGTCATCATGCGACGCATCACGTTCCTCCTGCTCGCGGGCTCGTTGGCGCTCGTGGCCTGCGGTGGCGACTCGGGTGACACCGACGCGGCGACGCCCGACGTGACCGAGGAGTCGGCCGACGACCTCGGCGGCACCGACCAGCAGCAGCCCATCCCGGCCTTCACGGTCGTCAACTTCAACGCGGGGCTGGCCGCCGGCTACGTCGACTACGCCCCCGAGCGCCTGCCCTTGCTCGGACCGGCCCTCTCGGCGCTCCAGGCCGACGTGGTGTGCCTCGAGGAGGTGTGGACCGACGCCGACGCCGCGGCCCTGATCGCGGCCACCCAGGCGGTCTTCCCGCACAGTTACCGCGAAGCGACCTCCGACGGGGGTGGCAGCGCCGAGCCCGCGTGCACGGTCGACGAGATCGGCCCGCTGCAGACCTGCGCCCTGGCCAACTGCGCCGAAGTTGCGGCCGAGAACCTCGCCACGTGCGTGCTCGGCAAGTGCGGTCCCGAGTTCCAGTCCGTCAGCGACGCGTGCCAGGGCTGCCTGGCCAGCCAGATCGGCAAGCCGCTGGCCGACATGGTCGCGAACTGCACGACCAGCTCGGGCGGCAAGTACGCCTACGAGGGCCGTAACGGCGTGCTGCTGCTCTCGAAGCACCCGCTGGCGTCGACCGAGTTCCTGCAGTTCGAGTCCTACGTGAACGCCCGCGTGGTGCTCCATGCGCGCGTCGAAGCCCCCGGGCTCACCCCCGACGTGTTCTGTACGCACCTCACCGCCGACCTGTCGGCCGACCTCGAGTACGCCGGCACCTACGGGTCGTGGGGCGAGGAGCAGGGCGCGCAGATCGACCAGATGCTCACGTGGATCGGCGAGAAGGCCGCGTCGGTCGACGGGCCCGTGGTCCTCGCCGGCGACCTGAACTGCGGCCCCGCGTTCCTGCCGGACGGCATCACCGGCGAGCACGTCGAGAACTACGATAAGCTCACCGACGCCGACTGGGCCGATCCGTTCGCCGAGGCCACCGGCGTCGTGTGCTCGTGGTGCGGTGACAACCCGCTGGTCGGCGGCGGCGACAGCACCATCCTCGATCACGTGCTGGTGAAGGGCACGGGCTTTACGTCCTCGGCGGCGCGCGTGCTCGACCAGCCCGTCGAGATCCAGTCGGGCGGCGCGGCCGTCCAGACCCGCCTCTCGGACCACTACGGCGTCTCCGTCACGGTCGTCTTCCCCGCGCTCTGATCCCCCTCCGGGCACAAAACGGATAGGTTGGGGGTTCCAACCGGTAACCACTGGACAGGGGGACCCCATGCCGATGAGATCCGTGCTGCTTCTCCCGATCGTGCTGCTCGGGACCTCCGGCGTCGTGGTCGCCGGGGAGGATCCGCTGTCGCTCACGACCCGCATCGAGGGGGTCACGGTCTATGCCGACCGGGCGCAGGTGGTCCGCCAGGGGAGCGTCGACCTGGCACCGGAAGGCTCCCGCGTCGTGATCCCGCGCCTGCCGGGCTGGATCGACGAGGAGTCCGTGCGCGCGGCCCTGGTGCCGGCGGGCGCGGGCCGCATCGTCGACGTGTCGGTGGCCAAGACCTTCCTGGCCGAGTCGTCGGAGGACGCGGTACGGAAGGCCGATCTCGCCGTGCGCGAGGTCGAGGACAAGCTGGCGGCGCTGGCCGACGAGGAGCAGATTCTGGCCGCGGACATCCAGCAGGTCGAGGCCATCCGGGCCTTCGCGGTCGAGAAGCTGCCCAAGGACATGGCCACGCGCGACGTGAAGGTGCAAACCTTCGCCGACACGGTCGACTTCGTGGCGGCCCGGCTGCGCAAGGACCACGAGGGCTTGCGCGACCTGGGCGCCCGGCGACGCGATCTCGAGCCCGTGCTGGCCGCGCGCACCAAGGAGCGCGACGACCTGCACGCGCGGGCGCAGCTGGAGCAGGCCTCGGTGGTGGTCGAGCTCGCGGGCACCGGGCGGGCCACGCTCGAGGTGACCTACCTGACGCCGGGCGCGACCTGGGAGCCCGTCAGCGAGCTGCGCGTGCAGGGCCAGAAGAAGGTGGCGTTGACGCAGTACGCGTCGGTGGTGCAGACCACGGGCGAGGACTGGGAGGGGGCCACGCTGGCGTTCTCGACCCAGCGCCCCACCGACCTGCTGAACGTGCCCGAGGCCAAGGGCCTGCTGCTCGGGGCCGGGGGAAACGGGCTCGGCGAGGTGTTGACGCGCATGGGCGAGTCGTTCGATCGCGCGCAGTCGGCCTACTCGTCGGTGAACGCGAGGCTCGGCGTCAAAAACGAGCGCTGGCAGGCGCAGTTCGCGAACCAGATGGCCATCCAGGCCCGCGTGACCGAGAGCTTCACGCGCCTGCAGCAACGCGGTACCACGGCGCACTTCGAGGCCCGCACGCCGCGCGCCGTCCGCGCCGACGGCAAGTCCGTGCGCGTGCCCATCGCCTCGGCCGACTTCGACGTGGTAGCGAAGCTGGTGGCCGTGCCCGAGGTGTCGTTGAACGTGGTGCGCACGGCCGAGATCACGAACCAGGGCGCCCAGCCCATCCTGCCCGGCAAGGCGGCGCTCTTCGCCGACGGCAGCTTCGTGGGCACCAGCGAGTTGCCGTTCGTGGCGCCGGGCGAGACCTTCCGGACGTTCCTGGGCGTGAACGATCACGTCAAGCTGTCGCGGACGCTGGATCACAAGCGCAGCTCAATCGAGCGCGGCGCGAAGAAGACGAAGCTGGTGGTCTCGTTCCAGGTCACGGCCGAGAACCTGGGGAGCGAACCCGTCTCGGTGCAGCTCAGCGACCGTGTCCCGGTGGCCCACGACGAGGCCATCGAGGTCGACGACGTGCGCATCCCCGACGGGGCGAAGCGCGACGGCGACGGGGTGGTGCAATGGACGCCCACGCTGGCGCCGAAGAAGATCGACACGTGGCGCCTCGAGTACACGCTCGAGTACCCCTCGGACCTGATGCAGCGCGCCCGGGCGGTCGAGATGGACTACGAAGAATCCAACGCGCCGTCCAGCGGCGCCCGCCCCGCCCCGAAGCGCTCGAAGCAGATGATGTTCCACGACATCGAGCAGCTCGAGAACTCGCTCTGACCGCACCGCCCGCTCCGAGCCGCCACCGCCGTACCTGACGACCATCCCCCC
>Ga0172370_10001271_pt1 | contig 39029 bp, 32 predicted proteins | sample LakKiv5m_FD_114538 | JGI IMG/M metagenome (GOLD analysis project Ga0172370, IMG submission 114538) | Freshwater microbial communities from Kabuno Bay, South-Kivu, Congo - kab_022012_11.5m | ecosystem: Environmental > Aquatic > Freshwater > Lake | place: Democratic Republic of the Congo...
AATAAAGCGCTTCCCGGCGTATATTTTTACCAGATCCACTATGACAATGTGTTTTCAAAATTAAATAAACTGATCATTTTAAATTAAAAACTTGAGGATTATGAAAAGGAAAATTTTAAGTTCGTTATTATGCTGCCTCGTTGGCAGTATGATCATTGCTCAGGAGTGGGTAACCTTTACAAAATCCACACCGGAAGCTCCGGTTATTAACCTGATCGGGTCGGGTAACCAGCAGGTTGTACTTACAGTTGAGGTCTGCGGAATGTTTAAGCAGGTTCTTACTGAACAAGGCGAGACATTTCAAAGGATAGAAATTCCGGGCGCAGGGAAAAGTATGGAACCGGGTAAACCGGAACTGCCTTACATCAGGCAACTGATCGCCATACCCGAATGCAATGATGTAATATTAACCGTAAACATTACAGGGCAGACAAGTTTTAGCAATTATAATGTTTATCCCTCCCCCAACTATGAGGAGGTTCTGCATCCGGATGGCTCAGTTTTTATGCAGGAAATTTTCACAAAAGATGAAACGGCGTATGGTCAAAATATTTTCCTGCCGGGGATAAATACCGAAATTATTTCAACAGGGTACTTGAGAGATCAGAAATATGCCGAAGTATATATTTACCCAATTCAATTCAATCCGGTGTCGAAACAGCTTGTTGTATACACAAATTTCCAGATTATCCTTAGTTTTACTAACCCGGCATCTGCCGTCAATGTCAACACCGGCATTTTCAATAATGTGGCAACTCACACTTTGCTCAATTATGTTTCAAGCGGAATCACGGCAAGCATTAACGACAAGGTTCAGGGCAATGGCAATATTCAGTGGATCAACCTGACCGACACAGCCCAGGCTTGTACCATAGTTGCCGATTACCTGATCATTTGTGCCGAACCTTTTTTCGAGCCTAATAATCCGGATTCCGAAGTGCTTAGAATTGCCAAACACCGAGCAACTTATAATGGATTTGATGTAGCAATTATAAACGCAAATACGATTATTTCAGATGGATTAGGATTTTACTATGAAGGACTTGAGCCACCTCAAACTCAGCAGTACAAAAAAGAGCAGCGCATTCGCACATGCATCCGCCGCATTTATGAAGGCACTAATGCGCAACACACGTATGATGGGAAACTGGGGTATATGTTGCTGATTGGGGATTCGGAGTATGGTAGTAATTTAGGAATGCCAGCCTCTTTTGATCATAGTTTTGGTGTAGAGTTTCCATCAGATTATTATTATAGCTGTTTAACAAAAGAAGATGTTGTTTACGACCCAATTGGTGACTTGTTTATTGGGAGGTTTTGCGTTGATAATAATGACCAAAATGGCATGTTTGAATTGCACAATTTTGTTGAAAAAACTATTTACTTTGAAACTGAATACACTTTTAACGATTGGCGAGATAATGTAATAAATATATACGGATATAACCCTGATAATCCAACCTCATCTGAAATTTATTTCGATTTATATGAGGATTTCATGAACACACTATTCATGAACAATAATACATTTACTGTTATTGATGCAACAACTGGTAATAACATAACTCAGAATATTATTGATTCATTTAATGAGGGATGCAATTATGGATTATATTGTGGTCACGGAGTGTGGAATATGTGGACCAATAATACTGGGGAAGAGGGTACAACCACGATTACAGAATTGCAGGAGGGATTGACAAATAATTTGAAAACCCCGATAATTCTTAGTCTCGCTTGTCAGACAGGATGGTTTGATGGAAATTTTGATTGTTTCGGCGAAGCATTAACTACTTATTCGCCCGACAAAGGGTTTGTTGGTTTTTTGGGTTCATCGAGAAATGTTTATTTAGCCATGCAATGGCCAATAAATGAACCAATCGAATTCCAAGAATGGCTGCCTTATTCAATATACCATAACTTATCCTTTGTTGCCGGAGAATTTATTTTAGAGGCAAAAATCAATGCGCTTGTAGATGAGAGCATTTATCATGTATTTAATTATTTCGGAGATCCCGCTTTAAATATAATGGCACATGGATTTCAGGTGACTCATGATGTTGAATTACCTGAAACAACTATAATTTCTACTCCCATTGTGGTAAAAGATGGAGCGCAATTAAAGATACCTTCTTATGGTAATTTATTCTTTGAAAGTAATGGAATTCTTACAATTGAAGAAGGAGCAACTTTATGTTTAATGCCTCACTCAACAATAACCGGTAATTCGCCACATCAAAAAATAAGTGTTGAAGGAAATATAACTGTATATTCAAATTCAATTTTTAATTCAATGGAAGGGACTGAATGGGAGGGAATAGTTCTGAATAATTTATCTAAAAACTATTATTTTAGTACAATTCATTTCGAAAACTGCCATCTATCAGGTGAAAGTAAGAAATTAACAGTTAACAGTTGTTCGTTTTACAATTCTGGTATAAAATACACAAAAGGGGATTTAATAGTTCAAAATTCAAATTTTAATAATTCAAGAATTGAAGCAACTTATGGAAATTCTAAATCAAGTTTTGTAGAAATTCAATCCGGTTGTACAATTCAAAATTGTGAATCGGAGCCTGCCATTTATATTGACAGTTATTATAAATATACTATTGATGATTGCACAATTTCGGGTAACAATGGAGATGCAATTGGTATTTATAATTCGGGTAGTTTTGTCGGTGTCAATGATATCAAAAATAATACAATTACCAATAATGGTTGGGTTACTACAGGCTCAGGAATTGAATTATACCGCAGCTTTGCAAAAATTTTTGGAAATCAGTTGATCGAAGGAAATATCTACGGTATTACGAGTTTTGATCGTAGTAATGTATCTGTCTCTGGTAACGAACTTGCAAATTATGTCTATGAAACGCAAATCATTAGAGATAACAATAAACACCAGGTTTTAGCTACCCAGAATAGTTTTCCATTTTATTTTAATTGGAATGCAATTTATGATGAAGATAACACATATCCATTAGTTTACTACAGTTCACCTGTATCATTACCTCTTAATGTTACGAATAACTATTGGGGAAATAATTTTACTCCACAAACTGATCTTTATCCGTACCAGGATTATAGTTACTTTCCTATCTGGCAATTAAATTCTGGAGGATCAGGTACAGATGATGAATTATTGTATAAAGATGCTCATAATGAAATAGAACAAGGTAATTTCTCACTGGCAAAATCTTATTATAAAGAACTAACATCAAACTTTCCTAATTCGATATATGCGCAGGCAGCCATGCGTGAATTATTTTCCATCGAAGAAGAAGTAACAAATGATTACTCTGATCTCAAATATTATTACTTATCCGATACAAGTGTTGCTGGTAATTCAAAACTCGCCAAACTCGCCGGCTTTCTCGCCAATTTCTGCGAAATCAAACTTGAAAACTATCCCACTGCTATCACCTGGTTCGAAGATGTAATACAGAATCCGGAATCGTTCGAAGATTCGATTTTCGCCATCATTGACCTGGGATACACTTACTGGCTGATGGAGAACGGCGGATTGAAATCGAACTATGTGGGCAATATGCCACAGTATAAATTCCCGAATCAGAAGGAATATGAAGATAACCGCGATTACCTGCTTTCACTGGTTCCCGGTGACAACCTGAGCGAAACCATGAAGGAAAACATCAATGCCCTGAAAACCGGTGAGCTTCTTCAAAATGTACCTAATCCTTTCAACAATACAACCCAAATCTGGTACAAGCTGAATGAAGATGCTGTGGTTACTGTAAGCGTTTTCGATTACACCGGAAAACGGTTGAGAACTCTCGAAGCAGGAAGGGTGGATAAGGGCTCGCACTTTATTGAATTTTCGTCAGTCGGTTTGCCAGCAGGTATTTACTTTTACTGTCTCGAAGTGAACGGCAGGCTGAGCGATTCAAAGAAGATGACCGTGATGAGATAAGTCAATCTATTTGAAAAACTTAAAGTAAAAAAATTACTTTAACTTAAAATTTTAAACTCTTTTTTTATGACCTGTTATTTGAACCCGAAAGTGTTGGAACCCCCATAGGAAATGTATCAATCTTTAAAAAAAATTTATAATTCTAAACACAGTATTATGTCTTCAAAATTTATCATTTTTTCAATCCTGTTTTTTACATTAAATAATATAACTTGCACTCAGGATATTTGGGAACCTTTGAATTTCCCTGATACAACAAAAATATTATCCTTGGCTGTTGATGCCCAAGGGACAATTTTCGTTGGAAATGGAACTCAAAATTCAACAGGCGGGATATATCGTTCCACTGATACAGGTACAACTTGGGAGTTTTGTGGCTTTTTGAATAGGGGTATTTACACGATAACGGTCAACAAATTTGGACATATATATGCGGGAAGTAGTCATAGTTCATATTTCCCAGGATTGTTTCGTTCAATTGATTTTGGACAAACATGGGATACTGTCAATTTGGTAAATCAGTCTTTAGGTAATATATTGGATATATTAGCCATTGGAGAGGACACTTTACTTATAAGTACATGGGGGAATACGGGACAAATTTATTGTACAACTGATAATGGTCAATCCTGGGAATTAATCTATGACACTTTTAATTCAGCAGAATATATAGGTGATATTGAAATAACAGAAAACGATGTACTTTATATTTGCATGAATGCCTTTTACTATAATTTAGGTGGGGTTTACCGGTCAACCGATTTTGGAGGTACATGGGAGTTCCTGGGGTTATTGAACTATACCGTCAGGGCTATTGAATTCAATCAAAACGGCGATCTTTTTGCCGGGTCAGGAGTTGGCTTGTTTGTAATGTATCAGGGCGCTAACGAATGGACAAGCATACTGCCTAATATTAATATTAAGGAGATAATGATGAATGATGATGGAACTATTTTCCTGGCATGTGATAATATTTATGGAGTTATCGTATCCTATGACAACGGCGGGTATTTTGAATTCTTCAATACCGGATTTGAGGATCCCTGGATTGGCGATATGGCACTGGACAGTTCGGGATATTTAATTGCCTCAAAATACGAGAGTAATATGCTTTACAGAACCATTAATTCAACTTTGATTACCAATGTCCCCGAAGTAACAATAAAAAATCGGTTCACTGTAATAAATGTTTTTCCCAATCCAGCCTCAGAATTTGTTGTAGCTGACCTACCTGAAAATTTCTGTGTTGATTACAAAGTGGAAATAAAGCTATCTGATCTTACAGGGAAATTTTACGAATGTAAATATTCACTTGATAAGAAAAAAGACTTAATGCTAATTGTAGGCAATTTACCTGTTGGATTGTATCTTCTTAAGATTACCATTAATAAATCTATTTATTATTCAAAATTCATTAAAAAATAAAAAACATGAAGACAATTACTATTAAACTGACTTTTATTGTTATTTTTTTAAGTTCAATCCTAGTTACCCGTTCTCAGGACTGGGATCCGGGTTGGGTTGGAGGTGCTTACAAACCTGAAGAACCCATGACTGAATACACTTTTTCATTCAACCCTGCTGAATTGCCTGAAGAAGTTGACAATTCTCTGCTAATTTATATGCCTCCGGTTGGTTACCAGTCTGAAGTAACCCCGTTAAATGATTGCGGATGCTGGGCTGAAAGCTGGTACACATTTGCTTACGAGGTCAATAGGTTGAAGAATGTTTCGGGTGCCCAACCTGAAAATTGGTACAACCCGTTATATACCTATAATATGCTTAATGAGGGGCTCCCCATTACATATACTTATATTGGGCAGGGGTGGGATATGATTCAAAGATGTGGTATTCCGAATTTTGATGTATTTGATGATCCTGCACTTAATTATCCTGACCTTTGTTATAAATACTGGATGTCGGGGTATGATAGGTATATTTCAGGATTAAACAACAGAATTACCGACCACGGACAGATCAGCTGGACAGGGAATTTTGATGACCTTAAAGACTGGTTAGCATATCATGGGAACGAAGAAGAAACAGGTGGATTGGCAATTATTGCTGTTACTATGGGAGGTACCGCAATACAATATAGTGAGTATATTATAGGTCCAACAACCGGATTATCCTTAATAACACATTGGGGAGACCCAAATAACGGCGGTTTCGGACACGCTTTGACTATAGTAGGCTACAATGATAATGCTGTTTTCGATTTAAACGGTAACAGTCAACTTGAGCCTGATGAATACGGTGCATTTAAAGTTGTAAACAGTTGGGGAACAGGATGGTTTGATCAAGGTTATGTTTTTGTGCCATACAAATTGATGACAGAACCAGGCATGCAAGCAGAAGTTGCTTATGTTTGTCATGTACAATATGATTATGAACCACAAGTCATCATCAAAACAAAGGTCCAATATGATCAAGCAAGAACAAAATTAACTTTTAGAGCTGGATGGGCTGAAAATGCAAGTTTTGTAATTCCTCCTATGGGTCATACACACGATTATTTTCCTGCATTTTATAACCAGGGAGGTTATGAATTTTTACAAGGAATAAATGATGAACCAATTGAAATTGTCCTTGATTTCGGATACTGGTATGCCGGTGTTGATTTTGGTAAATTATTTTTTCAAGTAAAAGAGGATGTTGATAACGGCAATGTGTATGATGGCTATATAGAATCAATGTCTCTGATCGATTATCGATGGAACACGGAATTTGAATTACCCTCAGAAGAAAGCAACCTCCAATTAATAAATGGTTCATTTACAAATATGCCGATTGACTACGACCTCATCCCCCATGAATCAACAATAACCACAAACCTTACCTTGTCAACCGATATGGTATCAAGGTTTACACCGATAGTTGCTCTTGGTGCAACTTTGACTGTTGAGGACGGTGTAAATATTGACATGTATAACAGTGAAATTCACATTGAAACGTTAAGTTCACTTGTAGTTGAAGACAATGTTACATTCACTGCCAAAAGAGGGATTTGCAAAGTTATAGTCAATGGCAACGCTACTTTCGGATCTAATATTCAGTTCATTGCTGAAGGTGATGCACAAATCTGGCTCGAGATCAATAATACAACACTCAATTTATCGCTGAACAGCGCCGTATTTGAAAACGGAGTGATTATCGCCTATAATAACCAGCTAACATTAAACAATCCTACCTTTACCGATGGCGGCTTCTATGGATTCAATGGCAGCTTCGATATTATTGGTGGTCAGTTTAACCATTCATTCGCTCATTTTCGCAATGCAAGCAGCGATAATAAAGTTATCCATGTAAACGGAAGTACATTTACTTATAACAGTAGCAGTACAACAGCAATTGATATCAATAACTATCCCAATTTCCGGCTCGACAATAATTTTATTAACGGATTTAGTGGTGGTATTAATTTATACAATTGCGGCTACGGAACAAGCTTCCAGCAAATAAGTTATTGTGATATTTTTGATAATACGAATTGTGGAATTACACTATACAGGTCCTCGGTTGATATCCTGCATAACTCAATAACCGGAAATGGGTATGGCATCAAATGCCTCGACCGGTGTTCAACCCATATTGAAGGCGATCACGAATTAGTAACTCAGGAAATAATGAATAACAGGTGGAATGAAGTTTATGCAACAAGAGGAAGCTTTCCTCAGTATTTTCACTGGAATTTAATAAACGACAATATCTATTCTGGCTACTCGTGGATAAGATATACAGGAAGTGCAGTAAATCTTGATGTCACACGAAATTGCTGGGGTAGTAATTTTAATCCGCTTATCCATTTAGTGCCATCAGGAGCATATATCTTGGAGCCGGTCTGGATATGCAACACTGGCGGTGGTTCAGGTAGCGGTGCAAGTGCAGAAGTCTTATATTCTGATGCAAGGGAAAGTATCGAATCAGGAGAATATATTGCTGCAAAATCTGATCTGGAACAAATTGTTGCTGTATATACTGAAACTGAATATGCAAAAGCAGCAATGAAAGAACTCTATACTCTCGAAGAACTTACCGGCGACAATTACAGCAGCCTGAAAGAATACTATAATACTCATACTGCAATCCAAAGCGATCCCGAACTTAAAAAACTTGCCGACTTCCTCGCCAACTTCTGCGACATCAAGCTCGAAAACTGGCCAACTGCCATATCCTGGTTTGAAGACGTGATACAGAATCCCGAATCATTAGAAGATTCTATTTTTGCCATCATTGACCTGGGCTATACATATTTCCTGATGGAGAAGGGACAGAAATCATCATACAACGGCAATATGCCGCAGTACAAGCCGGTTTCGGTAGAGCAGTTCGAGGAGCACAGGGATTACCTCCTTTCCCTCCTTCCCGGCGACAAGCTAAGTGAAACCATGAAGGAAAACATCAATGCCCTGAAAACAGGCGAGCTATTGCAAAATGTTCCCAATCCTTTCAATGGTACAACCCAAATCTGGTACAAGCTGGATGAAGATGCTGTGGTTACTGTGAGCGTTTTTGATTACACCGGAAAACGGGTGAGTACTCTCGATGCAGGAAGGGTGGATAAGGGTTCGCACTTTATTGAATTTTCGTCAGTCGGCTTGCCTGCCAGTATTTACTTTTACTGTCTCGAAGTGAACGGCAGGCCGAGCGACTCGAAGAAGATGACGGTGATGAGATAGTTAAAACAAATTAGAAATTATATTCAAATTATGTACGACAAAACAATACGCGGAGTACTGATCAAAGGCAACAAGACCTATGGGCAGATAACAAGCGAGATTTTAGCGCCGCAGGAACGGAAAGCCCCGATGTGGTGGTTTGCCTTTATGACCCTGTTCACCATCGGACTCGTTTTCGGTGTGTACAGCATGTATATAACAGTTACCCAGGGCATCGGAACCTGGGGATTGAATAACTCGCTGGGCTGGGGTTGGGACATCATCAATTTCGTCTGGTGGATCGGGATCGGACATGCCGGAACGGCTTTTTCGATCTTTTTGCTGATCCTGAGGCAACGCTGGCGGACATCCATCAACCGCGCAGCCGAAGCCATGACCGTGGTCGCCGTGCTCTGTGCCGGCCTGTACCCGATGATCCACATGGGAAGGATTTGGAACGCATTTTTCATCATGCCGTATCCCAATTCGAGAGGCCCGTTGTGGGTAAACTTCAACTCGCCTTTGTTCTGGGATGTTGTGGCAATCAGCACATACCTGATGGCTTCGGCTACCTTCTGGTATATCGGTATGATCCCGGATCTGGCAACTGTAAGAGACAGGGCGACATCGAAAATCAGGAAAGCCATTTACGGATTCCTCAGTTTTGGCTGGATGGGTTCTGCCCGTAGCTGGTTACGGTTCGAAACCACTGCTTTGATACTTGGCGGCCTTACAGCACCATTGGTCATCGCCGTTCACTCCATCGTCTCCATGGACTTTGCCACCTCGGTAATGGCAGGCTGGCATACCACGGTTTTTCCGCCATATTTTGTCGTGGGCGCTATCTTTTCCGGGTTTGCCATGGTTCTGACGCTGATGATCATTATCAGGAAAACTTTTAAATTCCAGGATTTTGTCACCGACGGTCATATTGATGCCATCGGAAGGATCCTGACATTTGTGAGCCTGATCATGGGTACGGCCTACTCAACCGAAATTTTCATGGCATGGTACTCAGGCGCTGAGGGAGAAATCTACACCTTCTTCCATAACCGTATTGCCGGCGATCACACCAAAGCCTTCTGGACCATGGTAAGCTGCAACGCCATTATCCCCCAGCTTTTCTGGTTTAAAAAAGTCAGAAGAAACCTCACCCTCGTGTTTATTATTTCGATCATCATCAATATCGGGATGTGGTTCGAACGCTATGTGATCATTGTGACTTCCCTTACCAAAGACTATTTGCCGTCGAACTGGGCTACCTACAAGCCGACGATGATAGAGATCGGTATTTATGCCGGCACGCTGAGCATTTTCGGGCTTGGAGTGTTGTTGTTCATCCGTTACATACCGATGATGGCAATGAGCGAACTGAAAATGATTTTAAAACCCACAAGTAAGAAATAACTTTCAAAAATTTAATTTTGAAAATCATGTCAAACTACAGAATTTTAGGTATTTACAACGACGAAGACAAGCTGCTTTCATCCATTCATAAGATCCAGGAAAGCGGGATAACAATCCATGATGTCATCACTCCCTATCCGATCCATGAAGTGATTGAAGCGCTTAGGCTGAAAACCCGGCTTCCGGTTGTAGCATTTATTTCGGCGATTTTTGCTCTTTTCGGAACCGGAGGCTTCCTCTACTGGACTTCAGTGGTCAATTACCCGCTGGTCTTTGGCGGCAAACCACAGAATACCCTTTCCTTTATCATAGTGATTTTCGTGATGCTGATCAACATCACAGCAGTGGTGACAATCTTCTCCTTTTTTATCAGGGACAGGAAAGGTCCGGGAGCAGTTCCTTATCTTGATTACAAAGGAATTTCCGACGACAGATACGTGATTGTAGTTGATGGGAAAAAGGACACCAACGAAAAAACGGTTCATGATCTTTTGAAAAGCGAAGGAGCGATTGATGTCACTCAAATTGAAGCCGCAGGAATAAAAACCAGTCATTAACCAGTAAAACATCAGCGATGAAATACAATATCACACTACGGAAATTATTTATCATTCCGGCAATTGCAGTCACTACCCTTCTGTTTTCTTCCTGCAACCGCACCGAAAACAGTCCGGGATGGGTTTATATGCCGGATATGAATTATTCGAGAACCTATGAAACGTATTCGAAAAATCCCAATTTTGCTGACAGCATAACCATGCAGCCTCCGGTAAAGGGAACCATTCCGCGCGAAATGATACCCTATTCTTACGGCAGAACCTTCGATGAGCAGGTGAGGGCAGGAAAAGAACTGGTGAATCTGTTGCCTTTGAAAACTGAAAACCTGCAACAGGGCAAAATTCAATACGAAATATTTTGCTCCAATTGTCACGGAATGGCGGGTAAAGGAGATGGTTACCTTTTTACTTCCGGGCTATTTATCGCCAAGCCATTTGATCTGACAAGTGATATTGTTCAGGCTAAACCGATTGGCGAAATATTTCATGTAACCACTGTGGGTTCTGTTTCTGGATTGATGGGAGCGCATGGTTCACAGATCAATCCGGCCGACCGCTGGAAAATAGCTATGTACGTTAAAAATAAATTATCAACTAATCTTTAGTCTTAAAATCAAAATCATGGATCGCAAATTTGTTTTCAGACCGGCATTAAAATATACCACTTATGGATTGATGGCAATTGGTGTCATTGCTGTTGCCACGGGCTTCCTTGCAGACGGAGAGAGGGCGCTGGCCAACCTGTTGCTGAACAATTTTTATTTACTTTGCCTTGCTATCGGGGCATCCTTTTTCCTGGCGCTTCAGTACATTACCCAGGCCGGATGGTCGGCAGCTTTTAAGCGGATTCCGGAATCCATCAGCGCATATATCCCGTGGGCCGCCCTTATTATGATCCTGATCATGATCGGTATGAAATCCCTTTATCCCTGGATACAACCCGAAGAACACAGTTTTGATGAACATTCCATGCACCTTATAGAGCACAAGTCCCCTTTTCTGAACGTACCATTCTTTCTGATACGTCTCGTTATTTATTTTGCGGTCTGGGTTTTTATGACCCGGTTGCTGAGAAAATATTCGCTAAAAGAGGACAGTGAAGGAGGAATGGTTTATTTCGAAAAAACCGGGTTTTATTCTAAAGTATATATCTTTACCCTTGCCCTGACTTTCTCGCTGGCTTCATTTGACTGGATCATGAGTATAGACCCCACCTGGTTCAGTACCATTTTCGCACTTAAAAATTTCATTACCTCATTTTATCATGGCTCGGCGCTGATCGTCCTTATTGTCGTCATCTTGCATCATTACGGATATTTTCAGTTCATTACCGATGCACACTGGCAGGACTTCTCGAAATATGTATTTATCCTTTCCATAATGTGGGCGTATTTCTGGTTCTCGCAATACTTGCTGATATGGTATGCCAACATCCCGGAAGAAACCGTATATTACGTGCACAGGCTCACCGGTCCATGGAAAGTTGTGTTTTATCTGAACCTGATCTTAAACTGGATAGTGCCTTTCGTTGTATTGCTGTCCAATTATTTTGCCCGCAAAAAAATGGTGCTTGGCATTGTGATCGTTTTCGTGCTGATCGGATTATGGATAGATATTTATGAGCAGATCATGCCGGGGACAGTCGGAGATGTCAAAATAGGTTTTACTGAAGTTGGTACCTGGCTTGGATTCGCCGGGTTATTTATCTATATCTTTCTGCGTACTTTGAGCAGTGCGGCTCTCATACCAGCGAATCATCCGCTTTTGCAGGAAAGCCTGCATCATACAGGACATTAAGTTGGTTCAAGGTTTCAGGTTCAATGTTCAAGGTTTGGCAGACATTCCCCCATTGAATGGAGCAGGGGGATGTGAAATAAGTTCGAGGTTAGGTGTTCGAAGTTTTTTTGAGTTTGAAAATAAGGTTGAAATATCTTTCAAGGATTTTTGCACTTAGGTTATTTGGGAAAATAATGTTTAATTTCTGATGACTCGACATTCAATGCTGCATGCTTATCTCTATTTGCCGACTGCCGACTGCGAACTGCCGACTGCAAACCTTTTCCTTTTAACCTGGAATTTTTGCCTTTGAGTTTTTTCCTTATTTCATTCCTTCCAGCGCATCCTTAATCCTTTCCGTCGCTTTCACCAACTTATCCGATGAAGTAGCATACGAAAACCTCACGCAGTTTGCATTTCCAAAAGCGCCACCGGGAACGAGGGCCACATGAGCCTTCTCGAGAAGGAACATGCAGAAATCCACATCGTTTTTAATGGTCATGGCTCCGTTGGACTTGCCGTAATAATTAGCAACATTGGCAAACACATAGAAAGCTCCCTCCGGTGTATTGGTTTTAATTCCGGGAATTTCATTCAGTTTTTCGAGCAGTAAATCTCTCCTCGATTTAAAGGTAGAGATCATCTCCTGCATCTCACCCGATGTACACGGTTCGATTTTTACAGCTCTGAGTGATGCAAGCTGCGAAATGGAAGAAGCTCCTGAAGTGATCTGACCTTGCAAAGTATCACAGGCTTTAGCAATTTCCAAAGGTGCTGCCATATAGCCGATCCTCCAGCCGGTCATGGCAAAGCCTTTCGAAACTCCGTTCACGATGATCGTTCTGTCCTTCATGCCTTCGAATTTTGCAATGCTTGTATGACCGCAGGTATAGTTGAGATATTCATAAATTTCGTCGGAGATGATATAAATATTGGGATACTTTTTCAGTACTTCGGCAATTCCTTTCAGGTCTTGTTCGGTAAAGACCGCTCCCGAAGGATTATTCGGCGAGTTGAAGAGGAAGACTTTCGTTTTCGGAGTGATGGCTGCTTCGATTTGTGCAGGTGTGGGTTTGAACCCGCTGTGAACTGTGGTTGGGATTTCTACCATTTTACCTTCCGCCAGTTTGATCATTTCGGGGTACGAAACCCAATAAGGAGCAGGAACGATCACTTCATCACCCGGATTGACAAGGCAGAGCAATGCATTTGCAATGGATTGCTTGGCGCCGTTAGATACGATGATCTGCTGGAATGTATAATCCAAGCCATTATCCTTTTTAAATTTTTCAGCGATAGCCTGACGCAATTCCTGGGTACCTGCTACCGGAGTATAATGGGTCTGATTATCATCAATTGCCTCCTTAGCTGCGGCTTTTATACATTCCGGAGTGTTAAAGTCGGGTTCACCGATGCTCAGGTTGATCACATCTTTTCCCTGGGCTTTCAGCTCACGGCTTTTTCTTGTCATTTCGAGAGTTGCCGACTCCGATAGATTCAATATCCTGTCTGATAATATTTTCATACTCTAGTTTATTATGATCCGGGCAAATTTATAGAAATAAAATGTTAAGAATCAACATAAATAAAGCGGTTTTTACGAAATATTTCGACATTTGTATTCATCGGTGAAGTAGGTACTGCATACGGGATAAATTGTAGCAAAATGGAAAACTCGGAAATAAGGGAAATAGGGGATATTAGGGATATCGGGGTTTACCCAGGTGCTTTCCTCCTATACCCTGTTCCTTTATACTAATTTGCAGAATGTATGATTTTATTCCATTTATGGTCAAATAATATGAAGCGCAAAATTCTATTTATGTTTGTATTTGTTGTGGGATGTTTTTGTTTTACCTCGGTTCAGGCTCAGAAAGCAGGAAATAATAAAATCAGAGATAATATCAGTTGCCCGGAAAAATGGTGGGCTATTCTGCATCCCTTCATTGCCGGTAAAGCATATTCAATAACCGTAAGTGTTCTGAGAGTAAGCGACAGCCTCCAAAAAGAATCTGTGACAAACAGTAAATTAAATTCCGGGCAATGGGATGCTTTTAAACATGGCTACTGGATGGCTTCGCTGGTTCAGGAGATGAATTGGCGAAAAGCAAGGAATTTGGGAAGGGCGCATGAACGGGGAAATTACAAGTCGTTTAAAAAAGAAATAAGGTCTGGGGAAGAAGGTTCGCACGATGAAGCTAACCGCCGGATGGATTTATGGAATAACGATACAGGGATAAAAATAGGACTTTTAAACAGAGGAAGAGAGCCCGGTTACCTGATGACAACTGTAATTGATTCCATCAGGGCAGGGGCAATGAAGATAATTGCCATAAATAATGCCGGCTATTTCCTCGATTGCAACGGGATTATAATACCGGTTGAAAACCTTACAGGTAAATGGGAAAATGATAAGTGTGTGATCCCTTCAAATTCTATTACTAAAGATTAGATTGATAAATTTGAGTACTCTCCGAAAAGTCATTTTAAACCCCCATAGGAACATAGATCACATAGAAATCCACATAGAAATTTAGCTGATATTCAGCTATATGAAACCTATTGTGTACCATGTGTCTATGTGACAGGATCATCTTATCAGCCTTTTCGATACGGCTTAATTTACAATCTGTTTCCGGGTTTCCTTGAATCCATCCTTTTCGAGTTCGATAAAATAAATTCCCGGCTCTAAATTTTTAATCTGTAAAATGTGTTGGCTTTCCGGATTCATTTGCCGGATAAGGGTCAAACCTCTCATATCATATAATTTAATGCTGAATCCTGCAGCATTCCTGACCTCAAACGTACCTCTTGCCGGATTCGGGGCGGTAATAAAGGCTCCTCAAACATCATTATAGGACCAACCTACCTGCTCATTATATTCTTCTGAACCGAAAGTATAATTGAATTTTAACGTGTCATTCACAGGAGCGACATCAAATTCGAGGATAGCCGCATCGAAGGTAGTTTGAGTCGCAATGCTGTTTAATAATGCGTTTCCGGGCGCTCCATTGTTCGATCCCATTATCCCCGATATATTGGGTCTAATTTACCTGAACTTTCCTCACTTCGGCCTTTCCATCCTTACTCAATTTGACAAAATAAATTCCTGTCATCAGGTTATCAATTACAACCGAGTTGCCATGCTGAGAGGAAGGTACATTTCTAATAACAGAACCGGTAATACTGTAAACTATAATATCTGTTTTACTTATATTTCGGATTTCAAATTTTCCTGCAGAGCCACTAAGGAATATTGCATTTGTAGCAACCTGGACACCAATGCCCACCGCCATGTTGACCTTCACCTGCCAATCCTTGTCATTATAACCGTCGAGGTGATACATTACAGGTTGTGTGAAATCATTGGGTGTGATCCCGCTTTGCTGTGGAATGCCACCGACACCGACAACCACACCTCCATTGGTTTCAAAGGATGCAACCAGTCCGGTTACGTTGGTCCCGGCCGGAACTTCGAGGGTAACGGCATCGTTTTCGAGGACGCCATAAATATCCTGGTTCAGACCCGGGTTACTTTCTGCCATGAAAGCGAATGAGAGGAAGTCGGCTGATCCCTGGCTTTTAAAGCTTTGACCTTCGAGCATGACACCGGAATCATATATTCCATCGCCGGCGTCGGCAATAGCCAATTTGAAATGATAATTTTCTCCCGGTATTACAGCTATTTTGGCAATCAAAACAGTGGTGAATCCATCATACTGTATGGTCTCGCCATCCAGGTTATCGAAAAAATACTCGCTGTTGGTTCCGGGACCAATTGTAGGTTCTCCGGGAGAAGCATATCCATTATTGACACTGTTAATAGCCACATGAACGAGTGAACCGGGAATCAGTGCAATATTCTCATTCGAATAAAATCCGCCATCAGGATCCGGACCTGAAACAAAATATCCGAAAATATCATTAAAGGCTGAACCGACCCATTCGCTGTACTCTTCAGAACCAAACACATACCTGCACCATGCGGTATCGGCGGAGGGTATGAATTCAAATTCGAGAACTGAGGCATCATAAGTACTGCCGCCTAAACAAATTCCTAACAAATCATCACCGGGCATATTATTATTATAACTCATACTATAGGATGAGTTCGGACCAATGATGTATTCTGCCAATCCTGTTGTAAGCGCAATACCGTGATCAACACCGAGGTTAGTGGAACTGCCGTTGCTGAATATGCCCCGTGCAGCCTGAGCACCAGAATACTGCGCATTGCTGTAACTGATTCCGGGACCAATAAAAAACTCCACCATTTCTTCGGGAGTCACATTGCTGTTGACTTCAAGCTGGGCAAATGCCTGAAAGGGAAATATTGCCGGGAATAGTAAAAGAAGGGAAATGTAAATCTTTGATTTCATAAGGATAATTTTATAATGTTGAACAAAACTAAGACATTATTTATTCAGTGTCAGTTGCCTGCGCAACTTTATTTCTATAACTTTGTCTTTCAGTAAATCATAGATCCATGAAAAGAACAGTTACACTATCAGCCGCAATTTTCTTAGCCATTTTCACTATTGCGCAGGATTATCAGTGTGTCAAAGCAGATGCAGAGTATATGTTTTGGGATGGAACAAATTATCACGCTGTAGCCATTGACTCAGTTCAAGCCTTGCCGGATTATCAAACCTATTATAATTTTCCTGTAATCGGTGCGGAAACAATTTATACCGATTGCTTTTCAAAAGACTGGCCTTCGTGGATTGGAAGAAAAATAGACGTGTATCCAAACGGTGACCACCTGTTTTATAATTTTTTATTTCAGCCTGTTCTGATCAAAGTACAAAATGGTGTAGGCGATACCTGGACAAGCTATTCCTTTGAGGATGGAAGATATATAACAGCTACCGTAACAGAAAAAGTTGAAATGGAATTTATAGGAATTACTGATTCTTTGAAAAAAATATCTTTTCAGGTTATGGACACAATGGGAAATCCGGTTTCACACAGTATCAATAGCAAGCATGTCTGGATCAGCAAAAATCATGGGATGGTCAAAGCAATTAATTACAAGCTATTTCCTGATTTGAGTGACTACATGGATTTTGAGATCAAGGAATATGATCTGTGCGGCATCAGCAATCCTGAAACAGGAATCCAGAACCTGAAATTTAGCGACATTTATAATTTTGATATAGGGGATGAGTTTCACAGCTTGAAATTTGCGAAAATGTGGGGTTATTATAGCTATAATTTTGAAAGCAAGATAATCAAAACCGTAATAAATAAGGAATGGTTGAATGACAGTACAATTGTAATTGATTATAAACGGTGCGAAAGACGCCAATATATTGATTATATCAATGATTTCGATACTGTCTATTTTTTTGACGATACCATAAATGAAACCATTTCAACGGAATATTCTGATTATACGGGTTTGAATCATAGCCCTGAAATGTTTTATGCGATAGGAGATTCAAATTATTATGAATACCAGTGGTTTACTCAAAGCAACAATGAAGAATATGGCAAATTGCAGAAATATTTAATTGATGGTTTCGTTTCCCATTTCCCTCACGAGTGTATAGAAGTGATCATAACAAAAGATAAGTTTTACGAAGGAGAAACCTACCTGGAGGATTTGGGAGGACCTTACTGGCATAACGGTGAATGGGGTGATGAATATTTTCATGGGTTGGTTTACTATAAAAAGAACGGCGAAGAATGGGGTATACCTTATGATTGTGATAGTTTACTTTCCGGAATTCGTGTAATCCAAGATAATCCCTGGCATGTTAATATTTCTCCCAACCCCATGCACTCCTGGACCAGGTTAACCATTGAAAACGATGAGGCTAAAGAATATCAGCTTCAGCTTTATAACTCCATGGGATTATTGGTGAAAGATTACCGGTTCCGGTCCAATGAACTTATGATATACCGCGAAAATCTTCCAGGCGGAATGTACTTCTTTGTTGTAAGTGACGAATCCAAAGTTTTCAGCAATGGCAAACTTATCATCCGTTAAATCTCTTACCCAAACCCCGACTATCCGGAAATAAACATGACAAGACAGAATATTGAAGAAATGTCTGTCTCGCAGATGCCGCAGAGAAACGCAGAGTTGTGTCAGTGAAAATCAGCGTAATCAGCGGAAAAGTAATCATCGGAAAATTAATAAAAAACAGATGAACAACACTCTGAATCCCTGTTCATTCGTGCACCTGTCCGCCCACCGGCGGATTCGTGGCAAATCCCAAATCCTAAATCCTGAATCCTACTTCCTCAATGATCCATGCCTACCATCACATCCGATGCTTTTATTACAGCATAAACTTCTATGCCTGGTGTGATCGCCATTCCTGTCGCTGATGTCCGTGTGATCATGGAAGTGATCTCCACTCCCGGTGCAAGTTCGATGACAACCTCGGTGTTCACGCTGCCTTCCGTTACTTTTTTGACTTTGCCTTTTAGCTGGTTTCGTGCACTTATTTTCATTATAAAAGGATTTTGTTATTGAAACAAAGATAAAGTTTAAAAGTTGAACAGCCGTAATAAAATTCACCACATAGGCAAATGGCTCACAATAGTAATTATTGATTGATCTCTGTGAAAACCTATGTGGCCTATGTGACTATGTGGTTACAGACTGATCAACCACAGAAAATACCTGCCATCCTTTTCAGCTTAGGAAAAGCAGCGCCACTCCACCCACAGCGATCACAGCCCCGATAATTTCCTTCAGGTACACTTTTTCCTTAAAAATGAGGATCGCCGGAGGAATGATCAGTACCGGAACGATTGACATGATGGTTGCCGCTACACCGGTATTGGTGTTCTGGATGGCTATGAGCGAAAACGAAACACCTAAAAACGGGCCGAAGAATGATCCGATTATGGTATATAACATGCCTTTTCTGTTGCCAAGCCCTGCCCATACGTTTTTCCACCGTCTCAGAACAAAGAAAAGTATAGTAAAGCCGGTTAAACCTGCCAGAACCCTGATTTGTGAAGAAGCAAAAGCATCGTAATCCTTCATCCCGAATTTGCTCAGAACCAATCCTACTGCCTGGCCAAAAGCGCCACCGACCGCGAGGAAAATTCCTTTAAGCGGGTATGAGAATTTTACCCCATTTCTGGTTACTCCGTTGAGTTCAGGAGCGCTGCGTTTTAAGACCACAAGGCTGATCCCCGAAATAGTCAGGATCATACCGGTTATATTGAGGAGCGAAAGGGTTTCTCCAAGAATGATCCATCCGGTTATTGCCGTTATAGGCGGAACCAGCGCCATGATCAGCATAGAGACCCTCGCACCTACAACAACAAAAGCCTTGAACAGCAAGAGGTCGCCGATAACAAAACCAACCAATCCCGATAGCGTCAGCCAAAACCAGGCATCGGCAGTTGCATCAACTGGAAAAGCAATGCCCCTACTGAACGAAAGAAAAACAGTATAGATGAGAAAAGCAAGATAAAGCCTGATGAGATTAAGCGTCAGTGAACCGATACGCTTGCCGGCGGCTTCAAAAACGAGACTGGTCACAGTCCAGAAACTGGCAGTGAGCAGCGCAGCAAATTCACCCCAATGAGTTTGTAACATTAAATACGACAGTTTACCGGCAAATTAACAAAGAAAAACAATCGTGGTTCAAAAATTATATGGATAACCGGTATAAAATTCGGGATTCTGTAAAAGGGATGGGCATAAGAGAATTTGGATATGAGGGTAAAAGGGCATAAAGGTATGGTTTGCGTTACTATTTTTGGGAATTGCATACTGCGAACTACCGAATACCGAATGCTGATTGCTGATTGCCGACTGCCGATTGCAGGCTGATGATTGCCGGCTTCCTGGTATCCGTTTCCATTTTGCATTCTGCCATTATATATCTCTGGGTAAGTATTGATCAATGCCGGTTGTAAAGCGCCAGAATTTCCGAGGCTATTTCTTCTATTGGTTTATGTGCAACATTAATCACAGCCCATCGCGGGTGCCGTTGAAAAATTGCGGTGGCATACCGCAGCTCGCGGGTTACATAATCGAAGTTTGCATAATTGCCTGTTGAACCTCCAAGGTGTTCATGACGGGAACGCCTAAGCTGAGCCAGTGCCGTGGGATAAGTTGTCAGTCCGAATATCTTTGACGGTTCTGTTTCCGAAAGAATTGCCGGGATTTTCATATCGAGAACAATGGGAACATTGGCCACCAGCCATCCCTTAATTGCAAGGTAAATACTGAGCGGCGTCTTGAAGGTGCGCGAAACTCCGATGAGGATAATATCGGCTTTGTCGAGTTCATGTTCCCTCTGGCCGTCATCATGCCGGAAAGTATATTCCATGGCTTCTATCCGTGTGAAATAATCTTTGTTGAGTTCATGAAAAAGCCCTGGTTTCTCGGCGGGGGCATTGGCAAACTGGTGAGATAGCCTGAGCAATAAGGGACCCATGATGTCAATGGTTTCGACATTGAGTTTTCTGGCCGTATCGAGCATGAGGCTTCGCATTTCGTTGGAGACGAGGGTATGAGCAATAAAGGCTTTTTTCTTTAATGCTTCCTCCACTACCTCAAGCACCTGCAGCCTGGTCCGAACACCTGGCCTCACAAGAATTTCTACCTGCGCATCCTCAAACTGAGTAAGTGCCGCATCCAGTGCCTGTTGGGCAGTCCGGCCGGTTCCATCCGATACGACGATGATGAAATACATGAGGCAAAGGTAGGAATAAGTTCAAAGTTTGGAGTTTGGAGTTCTGAGTTGAAAACAATAAAATTGACTCGAATTTAAACAAATCGAAAACCCGGTTGTTAAAGATTTGAATACATTTGCGGGATATATTTAATGGGGTCGAATATAATAAAATCTTTGTTAGTATTTTTGATCGGTTGGCTAACTGCATGTGCACAGAATAGCGATGATATGAAATTTAATCCACTGACGCCGGAGGAGGAGAAGGTAATACTGTATAAAGGAACCGAGCGTCCTTTTACGGGCAAATATGTTGACTTTAAAGAAGACGGTACTTATACATGCAAACAATGTGGTACGCCTTTGTTCAGGTCGGAGGATAAGTTTGATTCGGATTGCGGTTGGCCGAGCTTTGATGATGAAATTGAGGGCGCGGTAAAACGAATTCCTGATGCCGATGGATTGCGGACCGAAATTGTGTGTTCAAATTGCGGAGGACATCTTGGCCATGTTTTTAAGGGAGAAAGGTTCACTGATAAAAATACCAGGCATTGTGTCAATTCCATTTCATTAAATTTTATACCAGAAAACATTATGAATAAAACTGATACGGCGATATTTGCAGGAGGCTGTTTTTGGGGTGTCGAATATTACATGCAGAAAGAACCCGGCGTGATTTCAACCACCGTTGGCTATACCGGAGGAACAAAAAAGAATCCGACTTATGAAGACGTGTGTTCGCATATTACAGGACATGTTGAAGCAATTGAAATAGTTTTTGACCCGGAAAAAGCCTCGTATGAAAAGATAGCCAGATTATTTTTTGAGATACATGACCCAACCCAGGCAAATGGTCAGGGCCCCGATATCGGCGAACAGTACCTTTCGGAAATTTTTTATCGCAATGACGAGCAAAAAGAAATCGCTGAAAAGCTGATAGCCATTCTGAAAAATAAAGGATTCAACGTAGTGACCAGGTTAAGAAAGGCAACTGAGTTTTGGAAAGCAGAAAATTATCACCAGGATTATTATGAGCATAAGGGTTCACTTCCATATTGTCACGGTTATACAAAAAGGTTTTAAGAGAGTGTTTCCAAATACTGTTTGAAATTTATATTGACCATTAATAACGATAATAATAAAACATACTAAATGATAAGTCACTTTAGAGGAAATCTTCCCTATATCATTCCTGATCAAATGAAGGAAATTGAACGGCTGATGACGGAAGACTATGGCATCAGCCTCATACAGATGATGGAAAATGCGGGCCATAACCTCGCCGAATTGGCCAGGGAAAAGTTTCTCGGAAATGAGCCTTCTGAAAAAAAGGTCATCGTTGTTGCAGGACCCGGAGGCAACGGCGGAGGAGCAATGGTTGCAGCGCGCAGGTTAAAAAATTGGGGTGCAGAAGTAAGCATACTGTTGACTGACCCCAAGGGTAAATTCAGGCAGGAAGCCATCCACCAGTTTTCCATTTGTCAGAAAATGAAAATTCCGACCACAAATAATATTAACCAGGCAGACCTGATCATTGACGGAATTATGGGTTACAGTTTTCAGGGAAATCCAGGGGAAAAAGTTGCCAGAATAATCGAAATGATAAATAATGCCGGTATTCCGGTACTATCATTCGATACGCCGTCCGGCCTTGATTTATCAACGGGAAAACCAGGTGACCAAACGATTAAAGCAGATGCTACTATGGCTTTGGCAATACCAAAATACGGCCTCTTCAGGCAAAAAGCCTCCAAATGCATCGGCGATTTGTTCCTTGCAGATATCAGTGTTCCGCCCGAATTATACAAGACTCTTAAAATTGAAACCGATAACCTCATAAAGGTTTTTGCTGAGAGCGCCCTTGTTAAAATCAATAAATTAATTATTTTCAGTTGATTTCAAGTTAAAGTAATACCTGTAATTCTTCATTGCATTTAATCAAAATCGTTATTTTTGCCGGAAATGGAGGATTATAAAGGCCATTACATGAAAGAAAAATTAATCGTTCAGCTTTTCGATTCATTTAATCAGTTGAATGTCCTGATTATTGGTGATGTGATGGTTGATTCCTATTTATGGGGTAAGGTTGATCGCATTTCGCCTGAAGCGCCGGTCCCGATAGTAACGGTTAAAAGCCGTGAAAACAGGCTCGGAGGAGCTGCAAATGTTGCATTGAATATAAAAGCCCTCGGGGCAAATCCAATTCTTTGTTCCGTTGTAGGAAACGATCAAAAAGGAAGGGAATTTCTGGATCTCATGAAAGAGCAGGATATGGAAACCACCGGAATTTTAAAAAGCAATACCCGAATTACAACTACAAAATTCAGAGTAATCGGGAACAAAATGCAAATGCTGCGTGTGGACGAAGAGACCGATATTCCACTCGATACAAAGGATGCAGACGCTTTCGACAACTGCATTGAGAAAATTGTCGCCGGGAAAAAAATTGATGTGATAATTTTTCAGGATTATGATAAGGGAGTGATTTCTGAAAAGCTGATCAGCAAAGTAGTTCGTATTGCCGCAGAAAAAAAAATACCCGTCGCGGCCGATCCTAAAAAAAGGAATTTCAGTGCATATAAGAATATAAGTCTTTTCAAACCTAACCTTAAAGAGCTCAAAGACGGCCTGAACCTGGATTTTAACTCCAGGGATGAGATGCAGCTAAAGAAAGCAGTCGAACAATTAAACAAACTGATACACTCGGAAATTATATTGCTGACGCTTTCGGAGGATGGTATTTTTGTTGAATACAAGGACAATGGAGTTAGAAATTCACGCATACTGCCATCACACATCAGGTCTGTTGCGGATGTTTCCGGAGCCGGCGACACTGTGATAAGCGTAGCTTCTTTATGCCTTGCCGTAAAAGTACATCCATCGGTTCTTGCTTCTGTTTCGAACCTTGCAGGAGGACTGGTGTGTGAAAAATCAGGGGTAGTTCCGGTGGACAAACAGCAGTTACAGCGTGAAGCAATTATACTGAAACTTTAATAAGTTCGCTTAAGATTTGTATAAATAATAATTAAATTTGCGCGAAAATAATAATGTCTGACTCCCGTTATTAATGATCAAAAAAAGAATATTCTTGAGGTTATCCGGATTTTTAATAGCAGCTTTTACCAGCCTGGTTCTTGTGATTCCAACCAACACTTGTGCACAGAGGCAAAAAGTTGAAAACATGCCGATTTACGATTATTCAAAATATCATTTCGGCTTTATACTCGCTGTCAATCAGATGCTTTTTACAATACGACCCATTAAGAACATGCAACACATCTACTTCGATTCAATTGCCGCCGCTGAGATCAACGCCGATTCTGCGCTGATCTATTCCATCGAATCCGAACCCACTTATGGATTTACCGTAGGTATTGTCTCAAACCTCCGTCTTGGAAATTATTTCGATCTGAGGTTTGTACCTTCACTGTCTTTTGGGGAACGAAATCTCGATTATCGCTTTATGAGATTACCGGATAATTTGCTTATTGATGTACGTAAAAATGTTCCTTCGACATTCGTTGAATTTCCATTTCATTTAAAATATAAATCCAAAAGACAGGGCAATTTCAGGGCTTATCTTTTAGGTGGGTTCACCTATCGCCTCGATTTATCGTCGCAGGCAAAAAAGAAAAAGGAAACAGGACAGGTGCTGGTTAAACTGAACCGGAATGATATTTATTCCGATCTGGGTTTTGGATTTGATTTCTATTTTGAATGGTTTAAATTTGGAACCGAACTTACCATGTCGTATGGATTTTTGGATATGTTGAAACATGAAAACAACATTTATACTGACGGCATTGATAAGCTTTCTTCAAAAATTTTTCAGTTCACCTTTACATTTGAGTAATCTATTTTGATTTGATATTTTTTTTATTATTTCCTGAAATCCGGCAATATGGACAAGCAGCATCAACCTGATGAACTTTTTAAGGCCCTTATTAAAAAGGCAGCGTTAAAACAAAAGGTTTACAGGAATACTTATGACACCCTGAATCTTTTAAAAAGCGGCATGCAGAGGCTTGTTACGCAATATGAATCCATCAGCAATGAGCAGGCAAAAAAAATACCTTTTACATACCGCGACAGGAATGAATTTGAATCTGAACTTAAATTTGCAGGCGACACTCTTGTATTTATGATGCACACTAATGTTTTTGAAATTCCACGAGATCATGAAGTTATGAAGACTCCGTATATCCGTGAAGACAAGGAGCGGTCGTATTGCGGCATCATCAATATTTTTAATTTTCTGAGCGATTCGTTCAAATACAGCAGGTTAAACGATATAGGTTATCTTATTGGCCGTATCATGATCAATAAGGATATGCACTATTTTGTCGAAGGTAAAAGGGAGATAGGGTTTTTATACAGCAGCTTCGGCACCTCGGAGATGACGCAGGAAACATCAGGTAAAATACTTGAATCGGCGATACAATATACCATCAACTTTGATCTTCTTACACCGCCATATAATGATGTTAAAGAGGTGTCAGTAGAGGAATTTATTTCAACGGTTGACACCATGCAGCTTAGGACAGGGAAACGGCTTGGATTTAAGTTTCAGGCTGATCATGACTGACTGATGCAGCTTTTCCTGGAATAGGATTATCATTTGAATTACAATAGTTCAAATTAAAAATCCTTATTAAAAAAATAAGGATTTTAACATGATTTGTAGCCCGTAGGGGAATCGAACCCCTGTTACCAGGATGAAAACCTGACGTCCTAACCCCTAGACGAACGGGCCAAGTTGTACTCATTCGGACAAACGAATTTTTGGGTGTGCAAAAGTACACCATTTTTTTTTGAAACCAAGTGTTGATTGAAATTTTTTTTGAAGACTAAGAGTTTGTAGGAAAATTTCACGGATTAATAGGTTACTGCTATATTTACACCCTGTTAAAGATTTGCCAAATTAGCTGGTTTTAATGGTCAATAAAGAGGCTGCAAACAAAAAACTGATTGAAATTTATTTCAAAAGATCAGGGCTCGGAAAGCGGAGGTTTGGGGGGGATAATAAGGAAAATGATAAAAGTACAAAGGCAAAAATAAAGTCATACCATGAAAAAGAAGGAGAGGCACTAATGGCGGCAGTGGGGTAAAATATCATTATGCAGCTTATGGCAAAAATCAAAAATAATATTCCGGTCAAAATTCCCGATGTGGTATTGATGAATAAAATTTATCAGGTTCGCGGTTTATAAGTAATGATAGACAAGGATCTTGCCGAATTGTATGGTGTCGAAACCAGGGTGCTGAAACAGGCAGTAAGATGAAAAATGAACCGGTTCCGGGAAGATTTTATGTTTGAACTTACCCTTGATGAATGGAAGGAGTTGAGTTCATCACAGGAAGAGAATGATCCTTTAAGATCACAATTAGTGATCTTAGAAACGTAGAGAGGTATTCGCAGCAAGTATAAGCCATTTGCTTTTATTGAGCAGAGGATGAAAAGATATTATTGATCTTCGAATACATGAAACAACTCGAAGAAGAAAAACTGGAAGAATTATGTTTTGCCTGATGCAATTATTTTCCGAATTAATTAAAATAATCGCCTGTTTCAAACAATCTCCATATTTTTACGGCTGATTTGAATGCAGTAATGAAGATTTTTTACAAAAAAACAAGCCTCCTGATTCTCTTGCTTTGTGCCTGGACAGTGGGAATGTCTCAAAGCCTGTCCTATAAATCTCTGACGCAGGAATTGCTGTTGCTGCAAAAACAGCTTGTACCTGATAAGCGGGTAGCCATCCTTGAAATTGAATTAAAAGACACACTGCATCCTGAAGTTGTTGTTTCAGGTAAAACCAACCTGCCGGAAGCCCGGAAGCAGATCACTGGGTTTATGACCGATCGAAATATCTCATTCATTGATTCCATAAGGCTTTTACCTGATTCTTCGCTGGGTGAAAAAATATGGGCACTTGGAAAATTGTCGGTGTCGAATGTACGTGCCTTGCCAAAAGATGCTTCCGAATTGGTTTCGCAGGTAATGATGGGAACTCCGATGAAAATTCTGGATTATGTGGACAAATGGTACCTTGTTCAGACACCCGAATACTACATCGGCTGGATGGATACCAGCGGTTTGCAAACGATCACCCAAAAAGAAATGGATCGGTGGAAAGGATCGGACCGCTGTATATATAACGGCATATCCGGTTTTGTTTATGACGCTCCCGGCAAAAAGGGTGAAATAATATCTGATATCGTTCTTGGCGGCCTCTTTGAGGCTGAACCATCAGTCAGAGGATTTTTGAAAATATTGATTCCCGACGGACGCATCGGATATGTGAAAAAAGCGGACTGTATTACTTTTAAAGCCTGGATTACTGCAGAACCAAAAATTCAGCCTGCATTGTCTGTTGCCAGGACAATGATGGGATTTCCGTATCTGTGGGGAGGAGCATCAAGCAAGGCGGTGGATTGCTCCGGCTTTGTTAAGTTAGTTTACTACATGCAGGGAATTATCCTCGCCCGCGATGCCTCGCAGCAAGCCAGTTTTGGTGATCCGGTTGATTTCAGCGACAGGAATAACCTGCAACCCGGCGACCTTCTCTTTTTCGGGAGTTCGATACAGCATATCACCCACATGGGTATTTATTTGGGAAATGGAAAGTTCATCCATGCCTCAGGCATGGTTCGAATCAACAGTATAGAACCCGGCGATCCGGGATTTATGCCGGCAAGAAAAACCCTGTCTGCACGCAGAATAATGAATTCGCTGAATACCGACGGAATTGTATTGGTGAAAGATCATCCATGGTATAATATTCAACATTAACCATTACAGTTGTGAAAACAGACCGCCGCATTTTCATACGAACCGCAGGATTGCTTGCCCTGACAGGATTTACCGGAGTTGAATATCTGTTTGCAGCCTCCGGGAACAAGGTAATCTCTTCTTCGAAAAAAGGCTTATCGCTCAGCTTTTTACCTTATGAACTGCAATTGCAACACGTTTTTACCCTGGCCAACAGTTCGCGGAAAACCACACCTGATGTTATTACACGGCTTGAAATTGATGGAGTGGTTGGTTATGGCGAAGCCTCGATGCCGCCTTATTTGGGTGAAAGTGTGGAAAGTGCAATGAATTTTCTGTCGGGTCTTGACCTGGGGCAGTTCAACGATCCATTCCGGATGGAAGAAATCCTTCAGTATGTCAACTCGGTGATGCCCGGAAATACGGCTGCCAAAGCGGCTGTGGACATAGCCCTTCACGACCTTACCGGTAAGATCATGCAACAGCCCTGGTTTAAAATCTGGGGATTTGACCCGGAGGATACACCCAATACTTCTTTTACCATCGGGATCGACACACCGGAAATTGTAAAGCAAAAAGTTGCAGAAGCAGCGCCATATAAAATCCTAAAGGTGAAACTCGGACAGGCGACTGACCGTGAGATGATCGAAACCATCCGATCCGTAACCGACAAACCGCTTTGTGTGGATGTGAACCAGGGTTGGACAGACAGAGTGATGGCGCTCGAAAGCATCCATTGGCTGAAAGAAAACGGGGTTATTCTTGTAGAGCAGCCCATGCCGAAAACAGCTATCAACGACATGGCATGGCTTACGCAAAACAGTCCATTACCGACGATAGCCGACGAAGCCTTTCAAAGGCTGGCGGACGTCATGAAGGTTCACGGCGTTTACAATGGTATCAACATCAAGCTGATGAAATGCACCGGAATGCGCGAAGCCCATCAAATCCTGACATTGGCAAAATCGCTGGATATGAAAGTGATGATCGGCTGCATGACAGAAACTTCATGCGGCGTGTCGGCAGCAGCACAACTGGTTCCAAAAGCGGACTGGGCCGACCTTGATGGCAACCTGCTCATTTCAAATGATCCGTTTACCGGGATGCAAATCGTTGATGGCAAGGTGACTTTGGTTGATGAGCCGGGGATTGGGGTGAAATTAGTGAAGAAGGTGTTTTAGTAAGAAAATGAAACCTTCAAGCCATGGTTAAAATATTTATCCGATTGGTGATTTGGGTGGTGATTACGCCTTTGCTTTTGGTTATAACCTTTTCCTGTGGAGGCGAACAGGCAGGAAATCATGGTTCGTCATTGCTCGAAAAAATCGAATCAGTATTTGAGGGAAATAAACCGGATGAATACAATCCTGTGAATGCGATATTAGTCTTACCCGGAAATCCGGCTCCCGGGGAAGGATTTCGCATCTTAACCACAGGAGGAACGAACATCCGGAAAGCAAAGATCATTATCAGTGGTCCCAAAGGTAATCTGGAATCGAAAAATTATAAAACCGGCGATGAATTACCCTGCTGGCGGTTAGATGATTTTGCCGGGGGTGCTGAAGGCAGTTACAAAGCCACTCTGATTTTGGATGAAAAAGAGGTCAGTTACCTGGAGTTTAAAATTGCTCCACCGGAAATAATTTCTCAGAAAGGTATGGTTTGGAAAACTAACCGCAGTTGGGACAGCGGGATGGAGACGATCTATTCTGCATGGGTGAACGCTTTGTTTCATGGAAGCGACGAACAGGCTTCATGGCCAGCACTTCATGAAGTAACTCAGAACAAAGAAAATAATTTTCTTTATAATTATCTTTCATTGGAAGAAGATAACCCTGCCAGCAAAACCAAAGTTATTATGGAACCGGATTGTGCCGATAATCCCTTTTTTCTGAGAGCATATTTTTCATGGAAACTGGGGCTTCCGTTTGGTTTTCATATTTGCGACAGGGGTTATGTGGGCCGTAATCCTCAAACAGGCCAATGGATCACCAATGAAAGTTCTACTTCTAAATCAAATCCGGTGTTGGCGTTCAATTCTTTTTTAAGAAGGATGATGGATGGTGTCCATTCAGGAACGGCACGAACTTCCTTAGACAATAAGCATTCAGATTATTATCCTGTTTCTCTGATAAGGGAAGCACTTCGACCCGGAACCATTTATGCTGATCCCTATGGACATACTTTTATTCTCGTTAGCTGGGTGGCACAGACGAAAGACCATCCGGGAGCGCTGCTTGCAGTGGATGCCCAGCCAGATAAAACAATTGCGATCAAACGGTTTTGGAAAGGAAATTTTCTTTTTAATACCTCCGAAGTGGTTGGTGAACCGGGATTTAAAGCTTTTCGTCCAATCTTAAGTGAAGATGGCAAAATAAGGCTGATGACTAATGAAGCACTGGATGGATCAAACGGGTTCGTCCCATTTTCGCTCCAGCAGCAAAAAATGGAAAGCGAAATTTTCTACCTGGCAATGGAAAGATTAATCAATCCCAAACCACTTGACCCAGAAGATGCCCTACTGAACCTTATACAGGCACTACATGAGCAGCTTTTGGTTCGTGTAAAATCAGTTGCAAATGGTGAAGCTTATGTCAAATCACATCCGGGAACGGTAATCCCTATGCCGGCCAATGCCAACGGTATTTTTCAGACCGGGGGGTTATGGGAAGATTATTCTACACCCAATCGTGATTTAAGGCTTCTGATTGCAATGGATGCGGTACTTGGTTTCCCCGATAGGGTTGCCAAGTATGCTGACGATTTTGAAACCTCAAAACAAAGCTCGCCCGGGATAATTAAGACAAAACTTCAATCGCTCCTTGAAAAAAGGGTTTTGGAACTTAAAATAAGTTATATTCGTTCGGACGGATCAATACAGGAACTATCTCTGTCGGATATCCTGAAAAGAAGAGAAGCCTTTGAAATGGCTTATAACCCGAACGACGGGATTGAAATTCGCTGGGGTGCACCGGAAAACAGTGTTGAAAGGTCAACCTGTAGTCGTCAGGCATCAGCGTACCAGCAAAAGACGATGCAATCGGTGCGAAAATGGTTCATTCATCGGCTGCATCCGCCCACATAAATTACGGGTTAGAAATAAAACAAATGGAATTTGAAAATCCACCCCCTGACCCCCGCCAGCGGGGGAAAGTACGGAAAATGCATTTGCCAAAACAAAATCAATTCATCTCGTGGATCCTGTTGGTATCTTTCCTCCTCTCCGAAGGTGCAAGGGGGAGGTATTTGCATATTTATAAAATACTCTTTGTTTTCGATTGGTGGTCAGAAATCAAAAAAACATAATATCCACTCCCTGACCTCCGCCAGCGGGGGAAAGTACATCAACTGCATTTGCCAACACATAATCAGTTCACCTCATGGGTTCCATCCGTCAGGAATTTTACGGTCGGGGGTACTTTGTTTTTTTCAAACAGATCATAACTCTTTTTGAGGTCTGCCCAAAGGCTGAGTTCGTCTTTGTACTTGCTGTACCGGGTTTTTAATCCTGAATAAGTGGCATCGGTCAGCCGGGCGGGGTAAATGGTTATATCTATTTGTTCCTGCCCGCTGTTGTACGCTTCAATGCTCCAGACAAACAATTCCTTGATCCTTTCATTGGTAATAGCAAGACATCCCGATGAAACACACTCCCCATGAATGAAAATATAATTACCCAAATGACCTTTAACACCCCTTATGCTGTCGGATGCATTCGGATAGTTGATCTGCATTGACAAATAATATTTGCTGAAAGGATTCAGGTCGGAGATGTGGTAAAATCCTTCCGGAACCTGCAGGTCTTTGTAGCGCCTTTTGGGTCCGATCTCACCGGAGATTTCACAGATCGGGAATTCTTTAATAAATTTAAAAACAGCATCGGAGGTGTTTTTTGCCCATAGCTCGATTTTCTTTTCGGTTTTGAAAGCACGAAGGTAAATCCTCAGACTGTCGCGCGAAATGGAATGTCCGGCAAGCGTTTTAATAACGGATCTCTCTTTACCGGTATATGCTTCCCTCACCCGAGTAAATGCCATCAACTCTTCCCTGAAGGAAGGAGAATTTATTCCCGGATTAAAGAACAAAAAAGGTAAAAGGATGATCAGAAGCTGCATTAAATAAAATTAAAATTTGATCGCCAAAAATACGGTAAATTCAAGCCTTCACATAACTCCTATTTACTTTTTTACCACCAACAATTGTGCATAAGTTTAAACCAGCATTTCAAAGTTTTGATTATTATTATTCAAAAATTTATGGTCATGAACAAAAATTACTCTTTGCTGTGCCGTTTGATCGCTGATCAGAATAACTCATCTGCCAGCCAGCCCTGAGTACAGAAGATGGTATTTTCATTCCAAGCGGCATTCAAGGTTTACCGTTTTCCCAGCCTCGATTTGCCGACCAGAACCCAGAACCCAAAACTCCGAACTCTTCTTCATCAATTCTTAGTACGGCCGATGCCCTGGTTAAATCCGTTTATGCCCTGACGGGCAATCAGGATATCGTTCTTAACTTTCTTTTCTAATGATATTTATGCCCTGACGGGCAATCAGGATATCGTTCTTAACTTTCTTTTCTAATGATATTTATGCCCTGACGGGCAATCAGGATTTCGATCTAAACTTACTTTTCTAATGATATTTATGCCCTGACGGGCAAAATCCAACAACTTGTCCGGCTACCGACGGATTAAGCAATTCATCAACTCTCCATTTCATCATTCTCTGTGTCGCTGTGTTACAACCACACCTGCACACACACACCAATTTGTGCAATCCGTGCAATTCGCGGTTAAATTCCTTTTCCCCTTTGCGTGTTCTGCCTTAACCCCTCTGAAATATCTGTTTATCACTTAAGAGCAAAATTCAACAATTCATCAATTTAGCAATTCAGCAATTTACTGCTGCTTTAAGTCATACAGCGAGTCCGTTGTGTTAGTTTTTAATCACCTGCCGGTACACGGATTTATCCTTTGTTGTGATCCGGAGAAAATAAATCCCGTCCTTCATTCCCGACAGATCAGCCATCGCCGAATGACCGCTGAGAATCGTGCTACAGATAAGTTCCTGTCCTTCATAGTTGTATAACCTTACCGATGAAATGGCTTCACCCGCATCCATATACACAAACCGGCAGGCAGGGTTCGGAAATACACTTATGGAGGCATTGGCTGAATAATCTTCCGTTCCCGTCAATAAAATTTCCTCGATATTGGTCGGATCCGATTCGCCTTCGTCGTAAACCGCCGTAAGATAATAGGCATGAAGTCCGCTTCCGGGAGATTCCACTATGTAGGATGTTTCGGTGGTATAATCGAGCAGGCTGAAATCGCCGCCATTAAAAGCATAATAAATGTTGTAGCCCAGCAATGCCTTTCCTCCGGGAGAATCCCAGGTGAGCTGAATATTTTCGAAAGCGACATTGAGTGTGAAATTCAGAGGAGGCATAAGCGCGGGCGGACCGAATTCCTCGATCATGAAATCGTCGAAATAATATTTTGGTGTTCCGGCGCCGCTGTTATCCCATGCATAGAAATCAACGCCTCCGAGCTGGTTCAGCGAACCGTCGCCGAAAGCTCCGATGCTCCACTGCCATCCAAGCACGGATTGTCCGTCGAGCTTGTATTCGGCCCAGTCATTGTCCATATCCACAATCAGTTCATTCAGGATCCAGGTATCATGAGCGAAGCTGAAAGTCCCGGCTCCTTCGCCTCCGCCATCGACAGAACCCGATCCGTTGGTATTGAAAAAAACCTGCATTCCCCAAACGCTGCCGGCCCCTGCAAAATCCTGCAGGGTGTTGAAATAAGCAAGGAATCCGGAAGGAACATAAATCTGAAAGCTGATCTTGTATAAACCTTCCGTATAATCGGGAATGGTCTTTACGAGGTCGTTCACCCCCTCCACTATAACGGAATTGGAACCGCTGTAAGTAAAATCGGTGGACACAACGGCATCTTCATTACCGCAGGGCGCATTGCTCCAGGTAGTCCAGTCGGTGGTATTCTGACAGGCCACTTTATTTCCGGCTGTATATGCTTCGAAATCATCCGAAAATACCGTGGTTGTGCCGCCTCCGATGAATACCGACATGGTTTCCGACGGCATGGATTCGCCCTCGTCATAAAGAGCGCATACATAATAGGTATAGCTTCCCATCGGCAATCCGGGGTCGGCAAATGCAGTTTCAGTGGTAAAAGTGATGAGGGTATTGTTCCTGTAAACATTATAGCCGGTAAGTGCTTTTCCGGAAGGAGCATCCCAGGAGAGGTTAACATCCGACCCGCTCACTTCAGCCGCAAAGTTTTCAACGCCGGCAAGCACGGTTGTGCCTTCGGGATATACATAAAGCATGGCGGACTGACCCTGATTGAATTGGTAACCGCCGGGATTGAGGTTGCTGACATAAAAATAACCATTGGCATATCCGCTCCAGCCCCAGTTGAAATGGAAATAATCATTGCCCTGGTAGCCGTCGCAGACAAACGCATGGCCTCCGCCGCTGCCCGAGCCGCTGTAATAAACAGGCCGGCTTAAATTCAATTCATTTTTAAGCTTGTAAACAAAGGTCTCAATGGGGAAACTGTTCTTGGGCAATAAAACTGCATTCGGAGAATAACTGAAATAATTAACCAATGCATCGCGTGCATCGGAACTGTAAGCCCCCGATCCGCCGGCCGAATACTGCATATCGACTGAAACTCCGAGATGATACAGCAATGTTGCGACTGCCGTATTGGAGGAGCTGACCTGGTTCGGCATGGAAGCCCATGCGTATGTGGTTGCACCGAAATTTGCCGATTGCGTGCCGTAGCCTGCGCAGTAATAGGAATGTGAACCGGTTCCCTGGTCGGGGAAGTTATGGTATTTCATCACCTGCGCCATTGCCGTAGCCACACAGCCTGCCCAGACATGACCACCGGGCCCCCCCGGATCAACAGGACACAATTGATTGTAATAGGTTCCCTGATCCCAGAGTGTTGATAAAAGGGGATCTACATTGTCGAAATCTTTCGGCTGAGGATTTGACGAAAGCAGGTTGTTCCACGCACTTTCAATCTTTGAATCTGCAGTAAGATCATTTTCACGAGCAAAAACGATCTGATCGGAACAGTTATCCATCCACGCATTGAAGTTTTCAGCGTCAAAACCAGGGTCAGATGAAAAACTTCCTTCGAAGGAATAGCCAAGGACAGGATAAACATTATCTTCAGCCGAAACGATAACAAAGCCCTTGCCGGATCCTGCATTATAGATATAATATAATGGCTCGTTGCCTGTGAACTTTGTGTAAACCAGGTTTAACACAATGCTGCCGTTATGGGTTCCGGGAGCGTAATTTACGTAATGATTTTTAGCAACCAAAGCTGCATCCGTTTGAGGGATGATTCCTGCTTTAAGCATTCCTGCAGAGCAGATTACCACAACTAAAAAGAGTAATGTTTTCTTCATATTACCAATGAAATTAGAATGAATAACTGGAACTACCTGTAATTCAGTAATGACAAAATATACATTACCAAAGGTTGCAAAAGTAATACATTGAAAATTGAGTTGCCAGGTAGGTTTTTAAATCCTTTGTATAATTAACGAGTGAAAAAAAATGTAAATTTGTCGAATGCCTGATTTGGATAACATAAGTTTGTTTAGAATGACCCATATTGAGAATATTCCCCATATTCTTCAGTATGGTATTATTCACTCTGCTTCCGTTTATGCAAACCCCGACTTTATACCAATTGGCGAAACGATGACGATTTGGATTTGAAACGCAGAAAAGAAGCAGAATTTTTAGTATTGGGTGATATCACCATTGAGGCTGTTATAGGATTTTTCGTTTCAAACGAAAATGCAAAAACAGAGTAATAGCATTTGGTGCAGATGCCACCAATGTTCATATAAAACCAGAATTTTATTTTTAAGATATGATACACTACAAAACAGGGAATTTATTAGACAGCGAAGCGGAAGCTTTAGTAAACACCGTAAACACTGTTGGTGTAATGGGTAAAGGCATTGCTTTACAGTTTAAGAATTTGTTTCCCAAAAATTTTAAGTTGTATTCTAATGCCTGCAAAAACAAAGAACTAAGAGTTGGAAAACTTTTAGTTACTGAAGAAGAATCCTTATTGACCGGTAAAAAGGTCATCATCAATTTTCCAACTAAAACCAACTGGCGTCTGCCCTCGGAATATCAGTACATTGAAGACGGTTTGGTAGAATTAGTAAAAGTGATAAGAGAAAGAAACTTAAAGTCTATTGCTATTCCACCTTTGGGTTCAGGTAATGGAGGATTGGATTAGAACAAAGTGAAGCAGCTTTTTGAAAAGTATTTGGTAGATGTGGACTGTTAAATTTTTATTTATGAACCGAATATTGCTATACAAGAAGTATTGAAAAAAGAACGGGTTAAGCTCATCCCTGCAAGGGCAATGCTTTTGTCTGTTTTGTATGAATTGGTTCGCAATGGTGAATTTGTTTCTGAGTTTGAATCGGAAAAGATTGCTTATTTCCTGCAAAGGTTTGGAGCAAAAGATGCTTTTAAATTAGAGTTTCAACCCAATTTTTACGGACCATATTCAGGAAAAGTTAAACACGTTTTGTATTATCTGAATGGCAGTTATATAATGGGCTACAGTTCCAAAGACAAAAAACCCTTTGAAGAATTAGGAATTGTTCCGGACGCTGAAACAGAGGTTAATGAATTCTTAGACAGGACTGAGAATGCAGGGTATAAAAACGTTATGGTAAAGACTAAAAACTTTTTGAAAGGTTTTTATTCTCCTTTTGGTTTGGAATTGCTATCCTCTATTGATTTTATTATTGCTGAAAAGCAGGTTCACACGCAGGAAAGCATTGTGAAAGAACTGGAAAATTGGAGTGACAGAAAAAAAACTTTGTTTACGAATCCTAACTTTATACAAATTGCTACAAAAAATATACAAAGTCACATCAAATAAATAAAGAAGGCTTACTGATAAAAAGATTATTATAGCCACATCACTTCACTACAAAACTCCCTGCATCCAGTTCGCCGGTGGAGTTAAGTATTTTATAATGATATACACCGGAGCTTAACATACCCGGCTGAATGATGATGTGATCGAAGGATTGATCGACCTGGAACGATTTCATCAATTGGCCTCCTGAATTGAAAACCCGGATTTCACCGCCATAAGTCATTTCATTTGCGGAATACGGGATCGTGATGGCTTGGGTTGCCGGATTAGGGTAGGGAAGCAACTGTTCTTGCGGGATACCGGCGATTCCAGTCGCAAAATCCCCCGGAAGATCATAAACTTTCGTGGTATAGGTACTTGTGGAGTAATTGATAATATACGCCAGCAGCTTTGATTCGCCATCCATATCGTAAGCATAAGCATAGTTGGCGCCTGCTATAGTAAGCAGAACCGTTCCGTTTTCATTGATCACTTTAGTTTCTGCCTGGTAATCAGGCGTGGTCGTATAATATGAATAACTGAAGCCTACCTTGCCATCAAGTGAAAATAAATTTTCCGAAACATTGTAAACGGCCGTCATGAGTGTATATCCGGCAGGAACAGATAAATTGACAGTTTTCCAAAGTGAATGATCGGCATTGTAAAGCTTAAGCGTTTTGGCCTGTGTATCGAGAACATGGTATTTATAGCCAGACACTGAAAGATCGGCCACCGAAGCCCAGCCGGTATAAGTATGATCAAGGGTAATCTGGCCGCAGGTATAAACCGATATAGCCATCATCAACATAATGAATGCAATTGCATTGATTAAAAGTCTTTTCATAAAAAAATATTTTTATTAAACTGTCCAAAAATAATCATTCAAATTGTTGCCAAACAAAATTTTCTGTAAAACTTGGAATATTAAAATATGTGACATACTTTAGGCGCCGTTTAATTTTGATAAAATTTACAATTCAATTAAAAATTAGGAGGTTAAAAAAATGTCAGATAAAAAAGCCGACCTGGCTGGCCCGGGTATAAGCACTTATGAGGAAGTTGAGAAAATACTTCCGGCGGATTATGTTCCACTGTTACCGCCCTTAAAAAGAATGAAAGCTCTTTATATGGTTAAAAACTATATTGAAGAGAATCTTGCAAAAGAACTCAACATACAGATGGTGCAGGTGCCTTTGATCGTAAGCAAAGACAGCGGAGTTAATGATTACCTCGACCGTGATGGCTCGCGCACACCCATTGATTTTCCCTGCGGATTAGGGCTTGAAAAAAGGATCGAAGCCCAGGTAGTTCAAGCCGCCACAAAATGGAAGAGAATGGCATTGAAACAATTCGGCTGCAAAGTAGGCGAGGGGATCAATACCGACATGAGGGCAGTCCGCAAGGATTATTTCCTCGATCATGACCACTCATCTTATGTGGATCAGTGGGATTGGGAAAGAGTAATGACTGCCGACCAACGCAACCTGGATTTTCTTAAGGACATAGTAAAGAAAATCTGGAAGGTGATCTATGGCGCCGGACAAATGGCAAAAGAAAATTTCCCGGAATTAAGGAATAGTAAATATCCTGATTTCCCGGAAGAACTGAAGTTTTTGCACGCCGAGGAAATACTGGAGATGTATCCCGATCTTCCCCGAAAACAAAGGGAAACCAAAGTTATCCAGGAATATCATAATGCAATATTCATCATCGGTATCGGCTGGGTCCTGAAGGACGGTTATCCGCATGAAATGCGCGCCGCCGATTATGACGACTGGGTAACTCCGACCATCAATAAGAATGGCTCCGAAATGCACGGACTAAATGGCGACATTCTGGTTTGGAATCCGGTTACGAAGAGGAGGCATGAGCTTTCATCGATGGGTATCAGGGTGACCAAAGATACCATGAAGCAGCAGCTTACCATTTCGAACCAGCTCGATTTCCTTAAACTGCCTTATCACCAGGCAATATTAAACGATAAAATTCCGCTGAGTATCGGTGGTGGAATAGGGCAGTCACGTACCTATATGTATTTGCTCCGGGCAGCTCATCTTGGGGAAGTAACGGTTAGTGTATGGCCTGATGAATTAAAGAGGATTTGCGCTAAGAAGAATATTTATGTGTTAGAATAAATCTCAGTGCAATCAATCGAAAAACCTGGCAGGTTGGTTGATACTTGTCAGGTTTTTTATTATTTTTTAAAACGCTCATGATTAATAATCATGGAACCTCTACGAGGTTCTAAAATCATATATTTTGCCTGCTACAATAATAAAACCTCTACGAGGTTTTAAAATGATTAGGGTAATGTATTGCTACAATAATAAAACCTC
>Ga0172370_10001272_pt1 | contig 39014 bp, 44 predicted proteins | sample LakKiv5m_FD_114538 | JGI IMG/M metagenome (GOLD analysis project Ga0172370, IMG submission 114538) | Freshwater microbial communities from Kabuno Bay, South-Kivu, Congo - kab_022012_11.5m | ecosystem: Environmental > Aquatic > Freshwater > Lake | place: Democratic Republic of the Congo...
AATCATTGTGTATAATACTAGTTCTTGATGGCAAAAAAAGGGAAATTTTTGGCTAATCAAGAGTTCTTGGTATTTATCAAAGGTATACAAAACAGCCTATAGGGGCTGTTTTTTTTGGGCAAAATTATGAAAATTTGTTTGGTAGAGACCACCGGCAACGAGAGCTTTGTGCAAGCTCTCGTTGCCGGTGGTAAGGCTAGATTGGGCATGCACACAGAGTTTGTTATTTATACTCAAGAGAGTGAGTATAAAAATCTATTGGAAAGTGTACGCACAAGTAATCTGGTGGTTTGTGAAGCCACTCAATCAAGTACAGAACTGGGTTTAAGTGTAGCTTTGGCTTTGCAGTTTTATAAACCAGTGGTTTTATTTTATGAAAAAAGAGCTAAACTGCCAGTTTTTGAGTACTTACTTGATCCTACCCGCGATAATATTCAGGTAATTGCTTATGACAGGTTCTCTTTAAAAAAAGAGATTCGTATGGCTTTATGCACGGCTGTTTGCGGTGTAGAGTCGCGTTTTAATTTTTTTATTACTCCAGAGATTGGCGTTTATCTTAATTGGGTAGCCAAGCATTACCGTTTGCCTAGATCTGTCTATTTGAGACGATTAATTGAACAAGACTTAAAACACAACATAGATTACGTCAGTTAATTTTTTTGTTGCATAGTGGCGGTGTTTCAAGTTATGATGAAGTGATGTTAAGAAAAAACCAGCAAGCTGGACAGATTGCTTTGGTGGTGTTGCTTATTATGTCGGTGACTTTGGTGATTGCTGTGTCTTTGGCCAAAGGCACTAGCCAAGAAATATCCAGAACTACCAAAAAAGGAGAAACAGTAAGAATTTTTTCCGCAGCCGAGTCTGGAGCTGGGTATTTATTAACCAGTTTTCTAACAGCCATGAAAAAAAGAGATCCCGACAAACTGGATGCTCTAACCAATGATCCAGACTCGGAATTGGCAGGCGGCAACAGCAGCATTGAGGATGGTTCAAGATCTGATATCAGCTATGCTGTAGAAGCTTCAAATAAACTTCAAGTAAGTTTGGCTGCTGGGGAAGCCACCGAGCTGCAGTTTATGGACAGTAGAGGCAATCATCTGACTGGCATAGTCAGTGTTGATTTGCGTTGGGGTAAAGAAAGTGTGGCATGTGATCAAGCTTCTTTGGTTTTGGCTCGCTACTACGATCCTTTGGACGGTAGAGGCGCTAGGGTGGCTTACACAGCAGTGGGTCCTCATGGTTGTCCCTCACGCAACGATGAGGATGGTTTTGGTCAGGCTCAAGCAGGAAGCGCTGGTTTTGCCAATCAATATCAGATGGTGTTTAATGATCAAGATTTATTTTTGAGAGTGTTACCTGTTTATCACTCCACAGAGTTTGTGGCTTTTACTCAAGACAGTATCCCTATTCAACAAAGAATGATTAGAGCCGAAGCAGTTAATCAGCTGACAGAAGAGGAGGAAAGCCAGTCTGTTTTGGTTTCTACCACCAATTTGCAACTACCCGGGTATTTAGATTATGCTATTTACTCAAGTCAAAGTTTAGCAAAATAAACAAAGGAAGTTTTTATGCCTGCCATAGCCATAGATATCGGGACTTATAGTGTAAAAATTGCTGTAGGTGAGACTGGAGATAGACCCACAATCAAAAAAGCTTTTGAGTTGCTTAATCCTATAGGTCATGCCGTGCCTATGGATAATGCTCAAAGAGACCAGTTGGCTGGTATGATGAGAGTTTTATGGCGAGACTATGCTATACCAAAAGGCGAGTTGCGTCTTTCTTTGCCAGAGTCAGTGGTTTCTACCAAGGTAATAGAGATGCCGCCGCTTTCAGCGGCGGAACTGGCTTCTGCTATTCATTGGCAAGCAGAAAAACACATCCCCATTCCCAAAGAAGAACTAGTTTTGGAGTATCAGGTTTTGAGTAAACCAAAAAAAGGCAGTAAAGATTTGGCACAGATCTTGCTCATTGGTGTAAGAAGACCGCTGTTAGAGCGCTACCTGTCAATTTTTGAAAATCTAGAGACAGAGCCATCACTGATTGAGACACAATCGCTTTCTGTTTTTAGAGCTTTGGCGGTGGCCCCAAATGACCCTCCCACTATTATTGCCCATCTAGGCGCTAGTGAACTTATTATAATAGTGGTGGCTGATGGAGAGCTAAAATTTGTGGTGTCACACTTGGGGGGAGGGAGTTTGCTGATCAAGACTTTGCAAGAATCAATTAAGCTGGAGCCAAGTATGGCTGAACAGTACGTCAGAGCCTATGGTTTAAGTGAAAATCAGTTTGGTGGTAAGGTGCGTGGTCTTTTGTTACCACACGTCAATGATTGGTTTAAGCATATTCAGCTTGGTATACAGTATTTTGGTAGTCACTATGCGCCACAAACAGTCAGAAGAGTAATTTTTTCTGGATCGTCCGTTTTACTACCCGGGTTAGTTTCGCAGGCTAGTACTGTTTTAGGGTGTGAGATCTTGGTGGCCGATCCATTCTTGTCTGTGAACATGAGTAAGAATGTGCAGGTAACAAACAAACCCGCTTATAGCGTGGTTTTGGGTTTATTGGAACAGGATAGTTTATAAATGTTTTTAACAGTCAATTTTGCAAGAACCACGAGCCAAAGAAGGAGACAACAAGAAAAACTTGACCTGAAGTTTTTTAAACTTGTCTTGTTGGGTTTGGGAGCGACTTTTTTGGTTTTTGTCAGTCTTTTTGTTGCCAAGACTCTTTTAGCAAAAAAGCTTGTGGTTTTAAAAACAAAAGAAGCCAAACTTACACAACAATGGGAAAACTTAAAATTACAAGAAATGGCTTATGCTGTTTATATTCAGAAAGTCAAGATTTTGGCACAACTGTTTAATTTTCGTCAAGAAAAACAGCAGGCTTTAAAAAAATTTCGCTCCTTTTTTGATCAAGGTGCCAAAGTGGTGGGACTTAAGTACTCTGTGGACACTCAAGAAATTATGTTCCAGATTAGGTCGGAATCAATCTTTGTTTTACAAAAAGTGATAGAAAAGTTGGACTCAAGTGAGATTAAACAAGACTTTGGCACGGTCAGTAAAGACAGAATCTCCAGAAGTGAAGATGGCGGATATGTATTGGGTGTGAGAGTGAAGCTAGATAATAGTAAGAAAGAATAATATGTTGAAAGAGTTTTCTTTGGCAGATGTTGCGTTTGTGTTGAATAAACGCAAACAGTTTTCGCTGGGTTTGTTATTGCTGTTCATAATAGTTTTAATTATTTGGTTGTTAATTTTTCCTACTGCCAATAGTATTTTAGAAAGTAAAGAAACTCTGACAAAGCAAGAAAAATCTATTGCCTCGATAGAAAATAAACTGCAAGCCTTGCAAAAAATTATTGTAAATGGTCAGTACTTGGAAAATAAAGAGCAAGTTAACTTGGCTTTAATTGACCACAAACCTCTTTTGGAGCTATTGGCTGGTTTAGATCAGGTGGCCAGAGCATCTGAAGTTACCTTGGCCAATTTAGAGCTTAATCCGGGAGGCCTGTCTACTGACAGTGCTGCTGTTAGCAAAAATATGCAGAAGGAAGGTGTGGATAGTTTGGCGGTAGCGTTTAAGATTGATGGTAGTTTTGAACAAGTGACTCATTTTATGGAGCTGCTGGAGAAAATTGCTCCGTTCACCACAATTGAAAGTTTTTCTGTGTCCGAAGGCAAGGGTAAAGAAACTACCAAAGACGCTACCGCTGCAGCGCAAGCATCTGAATCGCAAGACAAAGTGAGTGTTTCTTTGAGTTGCCAGACTTATTTTACTAACGTGACTGCCAAGACAGCTTTAAGCACTGTTATCCCGGTTTTGTCTGATCAAGAACTGTCTGTTTTGGCCAAAATCAAGGAGTTCCAAGCTACCAACTTGCCAGAGCAAAAAGAAATCACGGGCGGTGGTCTAGAGGACCTTTTTGGTTTGCCCAAGATAGATGAAATTTATTCCAACAAAAATTAGCAGTTTTATTCTTCGATAGCGGGAGCTTCTTCAGCAATCTCCTCTGGAGTGGTGACTGCGGCTGGTTTGGTGGTAGGATTATCTTCAGTTTTGACGTCAATTCTGATCATCACGCCATCTTTAATGGCTTTGATTCTAGCAATTTGTCTAATGGCGGAGATGACCGAACCTTTTTTGCCAATGATTCTGCCGATGTCATCATCGTGAACCGCAATAGTGTATTGAGTAAAATCATTCATTTTTTCTTCAGTGATCTTCACTTCTTCTGGGTGTTCAACCAAGTGAATAACAATGTATTCCAAGAGATTTTTCATAATTTACCTTCCTCATTTGGCCAGTTTGGCCTCTTCTACTGTTTTCTCTACTTTTGCTACCACTTCTTTTTGATCTGTTGCTGGTGGTTTTTCTTCTGTTTTTTGAGTTTTAGCTTCAGTTTTAGTTTTTAGTTTGGCCATGGCTTTCTTGGAAAGTTTGGCTTTTTTTGCTGCAAAGGGTTTGCCTGACCGCACTCTTTTGGCCAAACCGGCCACAGTCTCTGTGGGTTTTGCGCCTTTTTTTATCCAGGATTCATATGACTTAAGATCAAGCTTTAACACTTTGGGAGTAAGTGTAGGCGAGTACTCCCCTATTTCGGCTGTATAGCCACTGTCTCTTTTGCTGTTAGCCTCGGTGATGACTACTCTGTATCTAGGTTGTTTCTTTTTACCAAATCTTGCTAATTTTATTTTTAACATATTTTTTCCTTTGAGGAGTGGATTATATCAGTTATTATGTCATTTTCTCAAGCGCTTTTTGGGCGGCGGCTCTTTGCGCTCTTTGTTTACTACTTCCTTGTCCTTCTCCCCAAGTTTGATCAGCAATTTTGACTGTCACAGTGAATAGTTTTTTATGATCTGGTCCTTGTTGGCTAATGACTTGGTAATGTGGGGTTTGTAAGCCTTTTGCCTGGACTTTTTCTTGGAATAAACTTTTGGCATCTTTATAGCTATGGTCCTCAATTACCTGGTCTATCTGATAAAAGAGGTGAGTTTTAAGGAAATCTCTTACTGTGTCTAGATTGCTGTCAAGATACAAAGCGCCTATAAATGACTCAAAAACGTCAGCCAAGATGTGAATGTTGCTTATTCCTTTTGATGAGCGTTCGCCTTTGCCCATGATGATGAGCTGGTCTAGTCCAATTGTCTTAGCTACTTGCGCTAGAGTTTCGGTTCTGACTAGAGCACTTCTGTAGGCAGTGAGTTTGCCCTCGGCTTCTTTGGGAAAGTTTTGGTATAAAAACTCGCTAGCCAAAAGCTCTACCACTGCATCGCCTAGGTACTCCAATCTTTCGTAGGATTCCTCGTTTTGCTTGTTCTCATTCAAGGCGCTTCTGTGGGTTAAGGCTTTTTTAAGTAGTGCTTGGTCCTTGATAGTGGGTAGGGTCATAAGTTTAAGCAAAAGCCAGTTCGTCACTGACCAATTGAGTGAGTTTACCTACAGTGTTCACGCTGTTTTCTGTGAGATCTTGAGAATTAAGATTGATGTCCTCATAAGCGTGGTTAATTTTTTTAATTAAGGCTGTTAGGTCGTCTTGTGTCAGACCAAGGTCTTCCTCAAGATCCCAGTCTAGTTCGATAGTTTCGCTATCAAGACCGGTTTGTTTAGCGATAAGTTCAATAATAGAGTTTTTTACATCTTGGTTTTGCATAAGATTTGCCTTAATTACTCTTCTCCTAACATAATTTTTCCCAGTACGCCGTTGACAAAGCGATAAGAACTGTCTGTACCAAAACTACGGGCAAGCTCCACTGCTTCATTGATCAAAATTTTTGGCGCCGTTTTTTTCTTCCTCCATTCAAACACAATTAATCGCAAAATGGCAAGATCAATCTTGTTGATTTCAGCCAATGGTCTTTCTTTGGCTTTGGTGGCGATAACTATGTCAATTTCGTCAAGTGATCTAAGTAATTGACCGAAATAGGTAGAGTCAGTATTTTTACTAAGACAGCTTTCTAAATTTTTTTTAAGAAATGTGCAGGTAAAAAGTTTGGCGAAAATTTTTTCTCTGCTACTGACTACTTGAGTGGTTTTGTCCATAACTCCAATTTTTTCATCATTTTAGCCATAAACCCTCTTTTGTGGAGGGGGGTTTGGTTTTTTGTGTGGGTTTTGGTCAACGTGGGCGTGTTGCCGCGTCTTCTTTTTCCTCTTTCTGCTCTTGTGACTTTATTTTTTGGTAAAGCTCCCATATGGTCCTTTTTTTAAAAGTTTACATAAAAATACTAGCATACTAATAGCTTCAAGAAACGTCAGTGATTGTAGATGAGGCTTGGGTTTATCGCAAGTACTTAGTTTGTGTTTACTCTTTTTGAATGGATTGGGGTTTTTTGACTAATTGGTGGAGTGGAGCAAATTTTGGCTGAAAGGAGCCAAAATTTGCGATTGCCAGTCAATATGGATTTTAGTTTTTAGTAAGTCCTGCGCTTGTTTTATTAGCTCAAGATCTACCCATGAAGCATAGTTTAATCCATTAAACCCGTGTTGTTGTACTCCAAAAAGCTCACCGGCGCCTCGGTTTTTTAAGTCTAGTTCTGCCAATTTTTGACCATCACTAATTTGAGTGAAATTTTTTAGCTTGGTGATGACTGCTGCTTTTTGAGAGTTACTTAAGATTAAACAGAAACCCTGCTGATTATGTCTACCCACCCTACCTCTTAACTGATGGAGGCTAGCCATGCCAAATTTTTGTGCTTCGTAAATGGCAATAATGGAAGCTTGCGGTAAGTCCATACCCACCTCAATGATTGAGGTGCTAATTAAAACTTGAATTTTTTGAGATCTGGTTTCTGATAAAATTTTTTCTTGTTCTTCTTTTTTGATTTTGCCATGAAGCAAAGCAGTTTTTAGCTCTGGAGAGAAGAACGGTTTGAGTTCTGAAAAAAGCTTGCTGGCTGCTTGAATATTTTCTTGCGCTAGTTTGTACGAAGGATCAATGAATGGGCAAACAATTAAGGCTAGACCATGAGTTTTGATTACTTCTTCTTTTATCCATGCTAGAGCTTTGCCTTTCTTTGTTTCAGGCACAAACCAAGTTTTGGTCAGTTTTCTGCCTGTAGGTAACTCGTTAAGGATAGAAAGATCAAGATAGGAAAAAACACTCAACATCAGACTCCTAGGGATAGGGGTGGCCGTCATGGTCAAAAGATGGGATAAAGATTGTTTGCGTTGTTTTACTCCAAAACGATGTTGCTCGTCATAAATGATTAAACCCGGATTGATTACTTCTAGTTTGTTAATCAGGGCTTGGGTGCCTATATAGAGAGATGCAGGTTGTTTTTTGTTTAACAGCTTGGTTCCAGCCAGTACGAGTTGGGTTTTAAGTTTAGGCAATAGATTATTAATAGTTTGTTTGTGTTGTTTGGCAAGGATTTGAGTAGGTGCAATCAGACAAACATTGCTTTTTTGTGCCACAACGTGTTGGGCAGCTAAGCCGGCCACAATGGTTTTCCCAGATCCCACATCACCTTGAAGCAAACGGTTCATTGGATGAGATTTTTGCAGATCTCTAAGAATTTCACTCAATGCTTTTTGTTGTGCTTGAGTAAGAGAAAATGGTAGGTCAGATGTATAAGTTTCTTTTTGTGTTTGAGAGCTTTGTTTTAAGATGAAGTTGGCGCGCCGGGAGCTTTGTGCCTTTTTGTGTTTTTTGGCGGTTTGAATTAATTGTAGTAACTCCTCTAGCCCAAGGCGTCGGCGCGCCACGGTAACATCTTCTTCTTGTTTGGGAAAGTGAAGACTAGAAAACGTGACATTGAAGTTTTGCTTTTCCAATTGATCTTCGATTGGTGCCAAATGGTCCAGTATGTTTTTGAGTAATCTACGTGTTGCGCCCTGTTTTAAACCCAATCGTGATGAGTAAATAGGTACCAATCTACCAGTGAGTATCTGTTCGTCTGCTTTTTGTTTTTCAACCACTGGTTGGTTTAAAGTTTTGTAGCCATAATTATACCTACCGCTGAAGTAATACCACTCCCCTATTTTTAGACTAGACAAAATAAATGGACTGTTAAACCAGCTTAAATTAAGTTTGGCTGTTGCGTCGCTCACCACAGCTTTTTGGATACTTTTGCCTACTTTATAGAAACTGCTGGTTTTTTGTACTTGGGCTAGTATGGTAGGTTGGTTGGTTGTGTTGGTTTTTAAGGATTGAAGCTCTTTAATATTTAAAACTTCTCTTCTGTCTTCATAACGCAATGGCAAGTACAAAAGCAAGTCTCTGACTGTGTTGATGCCAAAAAGATTAAGTTTTTGGGCGCTTTTGAGACCTACTCCCTTGACCTTGATAATTGGTGTTTGCAACGTGTACACAATAAAGAATCTATTAAAATAGGTAAAAAAGAGTACTACCTAGTAGGCTTACGATCATACCGATAATGCCAATCAAAGCAAAAACCGTTACTAAACGCTTACGTTGTTTTTTTGTCATATTATTTTTTCTTGATTCTAAAATACTGACGTTTGCCAATTCTGACTATCATGCCATCTACTAGCTTAATTTTTTCTTGATAATTGGTGGGCTTGTACTTACTTTCCATTAGCTCCACTGCTCCTTGGGAAATTAGTCTTTTATGTTGACTAATGCTTTCGCTTGGAAGACACCACCAAACAAGAGACAGTAGTTCTGGATTTTCAGCCAAATCTGCAAAAACGTCTTGGATTTCATTTGGTAGTTGTTTTTGTTGTACTACTAGCTCAAATTCTTCTTGAGCTTGAGTGGCCAGTTTATCCGAGTGCAGCCATTTAGTAATCTCAAATGCCAGCAGTTTTTTATACTGCATTGGGTTTTGTCCGTGGACCATACTCTGTTTTATTTCCTCTAGATCTGTCACTAAAGTATCTGTGAGTAATGTTAAGTAAGGGATAATTTGGTCGTCGCTTAAACTCATGAGTTTGCCGTACATTTGATTGGGTTGCTCGGTTAAGGCTACGTAGTTGTTGTATGATTTGCTCATTTTGCGTCCGTCAAGACCATTAATAATAGGAGTGGTCAATACCCACTTGGGTTTATTTTTGTAAACTTTCAGTAAGTGTTTGCCCATCAGCATATTGAATAATTGATCGCTGCCTCCAATTTCTAAATCTACATCCATAGCTACACTGTCGTAACCTTGGAGTAATGGGTACATTAGCTCGTGGGTAAAAATTGGCAAGTTATTTTTTAGGCGGTTTTGAAACATATCGCGCTCGATTAACTGCTGGACAGTAGTTTTGGCCATCAGCTTGATGAAGTCTGGCAATCTTAATTGGTCTAGCCAGTCTCCGTTGTACTTTACTTTAATTTGATCAAAATTGAGCACTTTACTGGCTTGAGCTTGCCAGTTTTTAAAGTTGTCTCTAATTTCTCTGTCACTTAATTCTGGTCTAGTGGTATCTTTACCTGTGGGGTCACCAATTTTGACCGTGCCACTTCCTACAAGCAAGATTACGTCATGACCAAGCTCAGCAAACTGTTGTAGTTTGCGGAGAACCACTGCATGGCCAAGAGTCAAAAGTGAACCGGTGGGATCGATACCAAGATAAAGCTTGATTTTACGAGTATTCATAAGAGCAAGCAGAGTGTCTTTATTTGGCAAGATTTGTTCTACTCCTCTTGATAAGATTGTCAGAGGTGTTTGTTTCATAAATATATTGTAAACTAATTTGGTTTGCATTATAACCAAACCTGTTAGAATTGTAATATGTTCTTAAGAAGAATCACTCAAATTTTTTTGGCAAAGCAACGCACTTTCTCTAGGTTAAAAGGGCAAAAAAAACGTTTAATCTGGATGGGGATTATGCGCTATGGAGCTTTAGGCTTGGCAGGCTTGGTGATTTTAGTGATACTTGGTTTTTTGGTACTCTTGGGCTTTTACGCTAGAGAGTTGCCTCAACCAGGAGAGGTGGTGAGGCAAACTGGGTTTAGCACCAAGATTTATGATCGCAATATGGAGTTACTCTATGATGTTTATGCTGATCAAAATCGCACTCCAGTCAAGATTGACGAAGTGCCGGAATACTTGCGGAATGCCACTGTGGCGATAGAAGACAAAGACTTCTATCGCCACCAAGGTTTTGACCCATTGGTTTTTTTGCGCGCGCCTTACTACCTTATTTTTGAAGGGAGAATTGTAGGCGGCTCTACTCTCACCCAACAATTGGTCAAGAAATCAGTTCTATCTGATGAAAGAAGGATTGATCGCAAGTTTAAGCAGATCGTTTTATCTTTAATGATTGAAAAGAATTTTGACAAAAAACAAATTTTGGAGATGTATTTAAATGAGGTGCCATATGGCGGCACTGCCTATGGAGTCGGTGCCGCTTCGCAAGTTTATTTTGGCAAACCAGTTTCCAAACTTAGTCTTGTAGAATCTGCAGTTTTGGCTGGTTTGCCTCAAAGACCCAGCTCATACTCTCCGTTTTTGGCCAAAAAAGATGAAACTGGTCAATTGCTTTGGCAGGCTCGTACCTTGGGCGTTTTGCGCCGTATGTTGGAAGATCAGTACATTACCCAAATTACCTATGATCAGGCAGTAACAGAGTTGGACACTCTCACTTTTGCTCAAGGTAAGTCCAACCTTTTGGCCCCTCATTTTGTTTTTTATGTTAAAGACAAGCTGGAAGAAATGTATGGTCCAGAAGTGGTGGAGACAGGAGGTCTGGAAGTAAAAACTAGCTTGGATCTTAATCTCCAAAGGCAAGTACAAGAGATTGTCAGTGAGGAAGTGGAAAAAGTGAAAAAACTTAATATTACCAATGGAGCTTTATTAATGATGAATCCAAAAAACGGAGAAATTTTTGCTATGGTGGGGAGCAAGGATTTCAATGACCCAACGATTGATGGTCAATTCAATGTTGTGACCCAAGGTTTAAGACAGCCTGGTAGCTCTATCAAACCAGTTGTTTATTTGACTTTGTTGCAACAAGGTTATACTCCAGCCACAATGATGATTGACACCCCCACTACATTTCAAAGAAATGATAAAGAAAAACCTTACGAACCTAAAAACTATGACGGTAAATTTCGCGGACCTGTGAGCATGCGTTATAGTTTGGGCAGTTCATTGAACATTCCAGCGGTCAAGGCCATTAGTATGGTAGGCATTGAAAACTTTTTGACCCAAGCTTACTTGATGGGTTTTGTGACACTGGAGCCAAATGAAAAAAACTTGCAAAGATTAGGTTTGTCTGTGGCCTTGGGGGGCGGTGAAGTCCATTTAATTGATACTGTCACTGCCTTTAGCGCTTTTGCCAATGATGGTTATAAAGTTGAAGCCAGTCCTATTCTGCAGGTTAGAGATAAATCTGGCAACTTGCTGTTTGAAAAACACCAAACTTTTGGTCAAAAAGTGATGGAAACAGCAGAGGCGTTTTTAATTAATCATATTTTGTCTGATGATTCGGCTAGATCTTTGGCTTTTGGACTGAACTCCAAACTTAATGTTAATCCCAATGTAGCGGTCAAGACTGGTACAACCAATGATCAAAAAGATAACTGGGCAATTGGTTGGAGTAAGGAAGTGATTATAGGAGCTTGGGTAGGTAATAGTGATAACACGCCTATGAAGCAAGTGGCGTCTGGTGTTTCTGGCGCTACTCCCATTTGGCAAAGAAGCATGCTTCTAGCTTTGGCCAATGGTTTTTCTGCTCCGGAGTTTACTCCTCCAGAAGATGTAGAAAAAGTGGAGGTAGACGCGATTTCGGGTTACCCAGCTCATGATGATTTTGTCAAAAAATTTGAGTATGTTAGAAAGGGAAGCCTACCCTCATTGCCAGATCCAATTCATACTAAACTCAAACTTTGTAGAGGGGAAAATAAAATTGCCACAGATGCCAAAGTCTTGGCCGGTGATTATGAAGAAAGAGAGTCTATTTTTCTTGAAGAGCATGATCCATTTAGTGCTGATGGCAAAAATCGTTATTTGGAAGGAATTAGGTCTTGGATTGAGTCCCAAGCAGATCAAAAATACAAAGTTCCTACAGAGTATTGTGGCAATCAATCCGATGTGTTTGTCAATCTAGAACGACCAGAGAACGAGCGTTCCTACGAAAGCGAAGAAATTGAGATCAAGTTTAGAGCAGATGCTGGGTCTGGAATACGGAAGGTAGAAATCATTGTTGATGGAGAGGTAAAAGAAACTGTAGAGACCCATCAGTATGAGGGAAAAATAAAGTTGAGTAAGGGTAGGCACACGCTGTGGTTGAAAGCTTATGCTCGAGACGATAAAACTGCTGAAAGTGGTAAAAAAAAGATTGGCGTGGGCGGAGAGTCATGGCAAGAGCCCACGCCTACATCTACTCCTGTTCCTACCACTGCTCCTACGCCTATTCCTACGATCGTCGTTCAACCTACCAGTGCGCCCACGCCTACATCCACTCCTGTTTTAACCCCTACTCTCTAGTTTGTTTGCTTTGTTGCAAGCAAAAGTATCACTGCTAGTATTCCCACTTGGTTGGTTAGTATGTAGTGATCATTAAGAATAATTGGTAACAAGATAAGTATAGGAATCAAACTTTGTGAGTTTAGGTTTTTTATACCTCTTTTTAAAATTAAAATAATGAAGACCAGTCCCAACAGGCCGGTTTCTGTCAAAACTAACCACACCGCATTATGAACAGGTTGAATAAAGAGGTTGTTTTGATTGGCTGGTAAGTACGTGGGTAGGTAAACGGTAAATTGGTTTAAGCCAACGCCAAAGATGAGATTCTTTTTAAACATTTCTGACGCTTGTTTGAGTAGCCGCGCTCTTCTAGTAATTGAAAAGGAAGATGTAAATTTTTGGGCAAAAATTTCAGTGGCAATGGGAAAAATAAACAGGGAAAAAACCGCAATTAAGATTAACTTTTTGGTGGTTGCAAGTACTTTTGTTTTTACAAAAAATGAGAGTCCAAGCAGGCACAAGCTAAGTAGACCGCTGACAGATTGGGTGAAAAAAATTACAGCTATGGAGGCGGGAACGGCGAGAAGCTTGGGGGCCTTTTTTAACCAGTTTGTTTGTTGTTGATTGGACCACATCCAGATAAGATAGAGAAAAATTACTGCCGTTCCTGCCAAAATGTTAGGATGAGCTGTGCTTCCATAAGACAAGATTCTTTCTTCTCCATTGATCCAAACTGTTTTTGCTATATTGTTGACCTGATTTAATCTACTTTCACCAAGCGGCAGGTATCCAAATAAGGGTTTCTGATACATAAACTGCCAAGTAGCTAAAATAGTCTGGAAAAGAAGGCTTGAGAGCAAAACTAACTGGAAAATTTGAGTGTGGAGTTTTGATTTTTCTATCTTGGCTGAAGTTTTTCTCAAAACTACCAATAATCCAAGCATTTCTAGTATTTTGCAAAAAAACCAAGTGGCCGCCAGTGGGTAAGGGGTAAAAAATTGTCTAAGCAAAATTAGTAAACCAAGTATTATTATGGTTTTATACTCTACCCACTGGCGGCAAAAAAATTCTTTCAATTTAGCCAGTTTATTTTTTTGGTTGAGGCGCAACTTGTTTGAGTTACTAATTAAGTAAGTAAGAAAGATAGCTACTGTAATGAGGTCAGTCAAGTAAACTTTGGGTATGAGGTAATCAATAAAGATTCCCTGATGGTAGGCTGTTTGTTCTTGGAGTTTGAAAAATAAGTTGGTTGGTAAGAAAAAAACCAACAAAAAGGTGAGTAAAACCAAGAGTTTATTTTTAATCATGTTTGCTTGAAACAAGCGTGCCTACCAAATGGGCAAGTTTTTTATCTTCTATCATCTTAACTATTTTTTCTCTGATAGGCTGAATAACAAGATTAGTGAGATTGGTTTCTTTATCCAGATAAGTGATGGTAAAAGTCAGATTGTTTCGGTAGATAGTTTTCAGTTGAACATTGATGATTTTTTTTGAAGCGCTGCGAATAGTATTAATTACTTCCCCTACCAAAGTATCAGCATTAAGGCCAAAGGTGAGATCCTCTATGACAGGAGATGTTTTGGCAATTCTTTGGTAGACCGGATGTGTTTTGGCTACTTTATTTAATTTACTTACTGCAATTTGCGCTAAAATCAGATTGTCTTGACTTACTTTTATCCATCCAAGTGTTATTTTTTGACCGTCAACAGCAGTAGCTACAATTGTTGCCAAAGACTTTGTTTGATGATTGAGGAATTGATAATTTTTGATAAACAAACTTTCAAAAAGTACCTCGATCTTTCCTCTTAAGTTACGATAATTTTTACCACTGACTATGCCTAGCATCAACTCTTCTTTGGGCAGATCATTTTTTTGTGGGCGATAGACATTGGCGAGTTCAAAAACTTCTAGATCAGGCTGGTTGGGATTTTGTTTCTTGGCATCTACAAGCGAAGGAATAAGCGAGCGTCTTAAATAAACCATGTCTTCTGATAAAGGGTTTTGGAGTTTAATATGCTCAAGGAGAGGCAGATCCGATTGTTTTGCTAGTTCTTCGCTCACCAATGAGTAGGTGTAAAACTCTTGTACACCAAGGTGGACTAGCAGAATTTTGATCTTATTTTCCAGATCAAAATTCTGCGTCTTAACTGGATTAAGCGGCAAAGCAGTGGACATAAGCTGTGATTGGAGACGGTGGTAACCATAAATTCTGGCTATCTCCTCCACCAAGTCAACCGGGGCAAGCAAATCTGATCTAAAACTGGGGGGGGTGACTATCAATTGAGTCTGTCCTTTTGGTGTGACCAAACACTCAAGATCTGTAAGGATCTGTGTTACTTGTTTGTTTTCTAGTTCCACACCGAGGTAGAGTTTGAGTGTTGCTTTGTCCAAAATAATATTGGGAAGTTTGGTGGGTTTGGGGAAATCATCATAGATAGGACTAACAGCATCTGGTTGACAAAGGTCTTGATATAACTTGATTGCTTTATTCATGCTAATTGGTGCTAGATTGGGATCAACGCCTTTTTCCATTAGTTGAGCGGCAATAGTTCTAATAGCATGCGTCATACTGGCGTATCTCACTTTTTTAGGCACAATTGATTCCATCAGAAGCAAAACGTTTGTGGTTTTTTCGTCAACAGAGGTGTTAAGTGTGCCTTTAATTGAAGGTAGGTCTATAATTTCTCCCTTACGATTTTTAAATACTACCTCGCCACCCAAAGTTTGGAACGCTTCTCCATCCAAAGTGGTGAATTTTTCATTTTTTTGCGCTTCGGTAATAATTATCTCTCCCCCGCTCATAATAAGTTTGTTGTAATCAAAAGCGTGGCAGGGATGCCCTAGTTCGTGGGTGATGTAATTGGTAATATCTATTAAGGCAGAGTGTACATTTTGATCAATTTGTTTAAGTCTTTTGATCATCCATGGAGGAGTGGGTGCTTGTTTAATATTTTCTAAAATAACGTAGGTTACTCTTTTGCAAATTTTTGGATTATTCAAGATTTTTATTTTTGGCAGTTTACTTTCATTGATGTTACCAACTGACAAATCAAGTTTAGCCAATTTGGCCTCAAGGCCAAATTGGCTAAGGATAACTGCCGCTTCTCTAGCAATCCCTCTGACCGACATATTATCTACACGATTGGTAGTCACCTCAATGTCGTAAACATTCTCTCCTTCTTTTAAAATGATGTTCTCCACTGATGGTCCGCAGAGAGATAGGTATTTTTGAATCTCTTTGGGTGTAGCCTTGGTTTCAAGTTGTTCTAATAGCCATGAGTGGGGGATGAGAATGTTCATATTTTTTTCTAAAATTGAGTCAAAAATCTTAAATCACTGGAATAAAGCAGTCTGATGTCATCAATACTTAATCCCGGTTTTAGGGTATAGGTTCGCTCTACTCCCCAGCCAAAAGCAAAACCGGTATACTCTTCTGGATTAATTCCTCCGGCTTTAAGAACGTTGGGATGAACCATACCAGCACCACCTACTTCGTGCCAGCCTGATTTGCAGAATTTACATTTTTGATTATCTATTTTTCCGGTGCCACCGCAGATATGACAAGAAAAGTCCACTTCAAAAGATGGCTCGGTAAAACGAAAGTGAAATGGTCTAATTCTGCTTTGCACACTTGGCCCATAAAACTCCTTGGCAAAGTAGTCTAATGTGCCTTTTAAGTGTTGAATATTAATACCTTTATCTATTACCAAGCCTTCAAATTGATGAAACATTTGAGTGTGCGTGGCGTCTTGTTGACGTCTGTAACAACGGGAGATATTAATCATTCTAATGGGTGGCTGGCTGCCTACTCTCTCCATCTCTCTGACTTGTCCGTTGGAAGTGTGAGTGGTCAAGACTTGTTTACCACCAATCAAACTTGGGTGACGCAGTCTTGGATTTTTTTCGTCATAACTTACATCCTGACTAGTATCTGGGGTGTCAATGAAAAATGTTTCCCACTCATCTCTAGCTGGGTGCTCTGGAGGCATATTTAAGCTCTCAAAAACGTACCAGTCCCAATCTACTTCTGGGTAGCGTACACGCACAAAACCAATTTTTTCAAAGATCTGTGAAATTTCCATAATTGCTTGGCTGATGGGGTGAAGCTTAGCAATTTTTGGTTGTAGTCCGGGTACGGTATAGTCTACTTTATTTTTTGGCTGTGGTTGAGTGAATTTAAGTGATATAAGCTTTTCTAGCTCTAGCTTAAACTGGTTGAGTTTCTGCCCGGCTTGTGGTTTTTCAGCTGGACTCAATTGAGTAATAAGCTCTGATATGTTTTTGAATAACCCATGCTTACCAAGGTACTTGGTCTTTAATTGCAGATAACTTAGATTGTGACTTAAATCTTGATCTAGAGTATTTTTCACCAGAGTAATTTTTGCCTCAAGATCTTTAATGTTTAGCATATTTTTTCCATTGTACCATCAAGTGGATACTTAATTTGTGATGAAAAAAGCCCCATTGGTTAAACCTCCGTGGCTTTTCTTGTTTAGTTTTCTTGTGTGTTTTACCCCGTTACTTTTTTAACCACTAGTTTAAAGGTTGAAAAATCTTTAAAAGCCAATTGGGAAAGAGTTTTGCGATTAAGGGCTATCTTATTTTGTTTGAGTTTGCTTATAAATCTGGAGTAATTAAGGCCGTTGCCGATTTCTTTTAAGCCTCCAGTGATTCTGGCGATCCAAAGCCTGCGAAAGTCACGCTTGCGTAGTTTGCGGCCAATATAGGCATATTGGCCGGCATGAAGCAAAGCCTCGTGGGCTCTTTTGAACAGTCTGGTGTTGGCGCCTCTAAAGCCTTTGGTTAATTTGAGAACTTTTTTATGTTTTTTACTTCTGACTACACCGGTTTTAGTTCTGGACATATAATCTTTCTTTGTAATTTTTTTTAAGCAATACCAAGCATTTTTTTAATTTTTTTAGCCCACTTACCTTTGACTTCCACAGGCACTTTGTAAGCCCTGATGGCACGTTTACTTTTGTGACGTCTTAAATGACGCATATTTTGATTTCTGCGCATGACTTTACCGGTGGCTGTGATCTTGAATCTCCTAGCCACACCTTTTCTGGTTTTTTGTTTGTTTTTTGTCATATCTTTTTCTTTGGTGTTAATTGTCCCATTAGTTTCCTACCGATCATTTTTGGCTCAATCTCTACATTGGCGTACTCACTGGTGGCCCCAATGGCTCTGACTATCATACTTTCACCAAACTCTTTTTTTGTAATTTGTCTGCCTTTGTATTGTAAACTCAATCTGACTTTATTGCCTTTTTTTAAGAATTCTTCAATTTTTTTTAGTCTTGCCCCAAAATCTCCGTCACTCATGAAGGGAGTCAATCTGACTTCTTTTATGCTCTGGGCTTTTGACTTCTTTCTACTGGCGGCTTCTTTCTGTTGCAACTGATACTTATACTTGTTGAGCTCTATAATTTTGGCAATGGGCGGTGCTTGTTGATCATTTATCTGGACTAGGTCCATGTTTTTGCTGTAAGCCAGTCTAACAGCCTCGCTGGTGGCCATTACTCCGAGCATTTTATTCTGCTCGTCAATCACTCTGACTTGTAAACTTCTGATTCTACCGTTGGCAATAATCCAAAATTTTTGGTTACTTGCCTGTTTTCCTTTGCTAAATCTTTTCACTGTTGGTTTTTATTGATACGAGTGCGCATTATAACATCCCTAGCCAACTTGTGTAGAGGTTGTTATAATCAGCGAGCCAAAATGAACTCGTAGCTCAGTTGGTTAGAGCGCTTCGTTGACATCGAAGAGGTCAGAGGTTCGAGTCCTCTCGAGTTCACAAAAATTTAACTTCCTACTTTACAAAATATGGCGGATATTGCATAGTGCAAGTATACAAAGATGTCAGTATTTCGCTTTACGGAGTTGTAGTCTAGAGCCTTTTAAGTTGTAGTTTGAGAAACAATTTTGGTTTTGGCTAGAGTGAGAAGTTTTTCAACTTGGTTTAGATTAGCTGGTTTTGGAAAAATCGGAATCTCTTTTGCTATTGGATCTAATTCCTCTCTGTTGTAACTGGTAAAAACATACGCATTAATACCATGTTCTTTGATGAAATCAAACACTGTTTTAGGAATCTTAGACAGATCTTTTCCTGGAAGAACAACAAGAGCAACTCCTTGAGCCAAGATGTCTTTAAGTAATTTGAGGAGTGTCAAGTTTGGCTGATTGCAGATTTTGAACTCTAACCCACTTAAGTCCTCACATATTTCTTCAAAAACCTTAGACCAAGTATTAAGGCCACTCAAGGTATCAGCAAAAATCACTACACTTTTTTTGACCAATTCAGAGGGGGGGGGCACTTCCGCGGCTGGAGTTAAGATACCAGATTGATCAGCTTCTAAAGCCGCTGCTGTGGTTGGCATATCTTCTCCTTTATCTAATTATTACCCACCATAGGCATTGCTGCGTTCGTGATGCATGGTGTCAAAAATACTCTTGGTTTGTTCGTGATCGGCGCCTTCAATAATGATGCCAGCACTGCCCCTTTTAGCTTTTTTCTTCTTGCTTTTAGCGGTAAATTGATTAGCCCAAGTGCTGGCAGACTTGATTTTTTGGCGCAGGAGCATGATAAATTGTCTAAGTTTTTGGAAGAAATTTATATAGTAGGCGCCGGTCTCACCAGGCTTGCTGACTGGAGTCATTAAGGTGATTTCTATATCTTTGTGGAACTTGGCTACTTCTTTGACCAGAAGCTTAAGCTCATATCTTAATTGATTAATTTCTTTTTTGACTTGTTGCTCTCTGGCGCTGAATACATCTTTGGCATTGACTGGATTAATGCGATCATGAAGTTGCCTGCGCATTCTTTCTTTGGCTAATTGCTGTAATCTTTCTGTTTGTATTTGACGGTTAAAAAGGTCGGTGCTTTGATTTTTTTGATCCGGTGCAGCATGATTATTGTCGCCAGCTCTTTGCTCGGTTTCGGCTAGGGCGCGGGCAAAAGGATTGCCCGCGCTGTACGAAGGTTTTTTATTACTTATGCTAGTTTGATTAAATGCTGTTTTCATTGTAGTCTTTTATGACTATTGATAGTCTATTATTATAGGACAGATACTGCCAAAGTTCAAGCATAGTTAGTGATATTTTGCATTGTATTCTTGGAACTAAATTATAAACAAATGTTTTACTTAATGCCAAGCAGATGCTCAATGACCTTTTGCTCGCGTAGAGAAGCTTGGATTAAACTCAAGAATTGAGGATTATTTTTTTGACTGTCTGGTAAAGCTTTTATAGCTTTGTCCAGTTCTTCTTTTTGAACAGTAATTTTTTCTTTTTGGACAACAGCCTCAAAAATCATCTCTAGCTGAATTTTCCCAAGACCAAACACTGCCATTTGTTGTGATAGTTGTTCAAAGCTTTGATTGGTTTTTTTTAAGTAATCATCAAGACTCAATTTCATTGATTCAAGTCTCTTGACTAGGTGACGCAGCTCTTGTTGAGTTTGTTTTTTGAGAAGCAAGACAGGTACTTTTGGCTCAATAGCCTTGACTAAGTACTGATAAATAGTTTGCAAAGTATGTTGCTCTACAGTTTTTTTATCATCTTGTTTTTGATCGTTTTTCTTCTTATCTTTTTTATCACTCTTTTGCGCTTCTTTTTTGGCTTCTTTAACTATTTTTTGGTAGTTTCCAAGCTCCACTGGTTGTTTTTCTGCAATTATGACGTTGAGAGACCAATCTTGACCCTCTTCAAATTTCAAAGGTTCAAACTCTGGATCACAAATAGGCTGAAGTTTTTTTTCTGTGATTAGATTGGTGTAAAGTTTGGGTAAAACTTTGTCTAAAACTTCACCTACAACTGCAGAGTAATCTAGTTGGGATTTAATTACAGAAACTGGCGCCTTGCCTTTTCTGAAACCATCTACTTTTACTTTTTTGGCTAGTTTAGTCAATGTCTCCTCGTGAACTGGTTTGACGGTTGACCACGGAATATCCAGTTCAACAATAGTATTATCAATGATGGGTGAGTTTTGTTTAACCTGCTTGGTCATAGAACCTGCAATTATAACGCTTATTTTAAGATGGTTAAGTACTAGTTTTTTGTGGCTGACTATTTCTAGTGTATTATACAAGTTATGAAAAATACCAAAGAAAATCAAAGTAATGCCACCTTGCTTCACGTTATCTGTGATTACAAGGCTGGCGGGATGGAGTTTGGAGAGATTGTGAATAGATTACAACATCACTTGGACGATCCTCACGGAGTGCGAATTCATCCTACGGAAGTGCCTCCGCTGGATACTATGGCTGTGGGTTTTGTAACAGCCCAGTATGCTTATGCTCCTCATAAGGGCAAAATGTTTATTTATGGCAATGCCGCCCCAAGGAGAGACAGTCATAAAGCTGTTAAATCAAACATCGATCATGGTATTAAGTATGCTAAACTCAAAAATGGTGTGGAGATTATTAATGTTTGGAGTGAGTACGCTTTTGGTTTTGTTAAGGAGGACATTGTGGAGTTTTTTGATGTTGATTGCCCCAACAGTGGCTCACAGTTTAGATCGCGTGATTTTTTTCCAGAAAGAGTGGCTAGATTGATCAATGGAGATAGATCAATCTTGACTAAAAAACTAAACATTGCGGATATTCCAGAGATTGCTAATCACTTGGTGGCTTGGACAGATGGATTTGGTAATATTAAAACCACCATGAGAAAATCTGATTTGGACAAAAAAGGTTTTGCCATTGGTCAGAGCGTGCAAGTGATTTGCAATGGCGTGAGTATGTTGGGGGTAGTTGCCACTGGTGGGTTTACTGTGGATCGTGGAGTTTTGGCGGTTAACGCGGGTTCCAGCGGATATGATAATCCGTTTGTGGAGCTATTTTTACGTGTCCACCAAATGAGTGAAAAGACCGCGGCTGTACGATTCGATTATCCTGCAGGTGGTACAGAGGTGGAGATTAAAGTAATCTAATTATTCCAATTTTCCAATTCTTTGATTAGTAGCTTCTATCAAATTAAGCATACTTTTAATTTCAGTCTCAATTGCCTGAGCGTCATCGGTTTCTGGTTTTTGTTTAATGCTTTCTAGCAATACTTCCAAACGTGATTTTAAACTGGCAACTAAAATACTGTGAGACAAAGATTTATCTATTAGACCTATTTCTGTTTCTAATCGACCTAAATTTTCTTGAAGTTGGCTCATTTTTGTCCTTTTGATCTTTTTTGATACTGAAGATATTCTCTTCTTCTTCTTCTTCTTTGTCAAGATTTGTTTTGATATACTCACAGGCGATGATTAAAGCTGTCACAGAACCAACAACATTGACAAAATTAAAGACCGAGGCATCACTTGTTTTTGGCGATATGGTCAAAGCCGTGATTGATGTAGAAAAAAAAGTGATGGCAATCAATGGGGAATTACACGCAGACGAAGAAAAGTTTTTGTTGGAGCTTGGGTCGGAGCAAAAAAACTTGTGGGGCGTAAATTTATACGTTGATTTATTTGGTGACCCAGACTGGATTGAGTTTGATTCAATGATAAATTTACGCCCTTCACAGGGTAATACTTCGCGGGGTGTTGATGATCAGCAAACTCAAGAAAAAATTGTTTTTATTGTTAATAAATTGATTACTAACAAGTAACATGCAACATTCAAAACTAGCATCTGGTGATTGGAGCAAATTGAGCTTTGCCGAGCAAATGGGCAACATTGGTAGCGAGGTGGGTAGAAGTATCCGGTGGCGGAAAAAGCATCAAAAAAAATTGGCATGGCAAGCATTTGTGAGGTCAAGTGAGTTGCTGTGGTTGTCAGTAGATTTAGCCAAGCAAGAGCCATGCAAGCTTAAAGAACTAACGAGAATGAGAGAGTGCTGGTTTGATTTTTTTGCTTTTGACAATCAATACTGCTCAACGGCAGAAAGTTTTGTTAAATACTTTGACGCTTTTGCTTTTTTGGCGCAGAAGAGAAAAGGTTTATAAAAACTTCACTTTTTTTGAGCCAAAGCTTTTGTCCAAGAGATTATTTCTAGGATTAAAGTCAGGCCGGCAATAACTGTGACACCTTCCAGTCTACCAAGCAAACTTAAATGGAGTAAAACAAACAAGGTAACGACATAACTAAATTTATGAAGCGTATTCCAACGCTTTTTGAGCAACTTCATACTTATGTCGTTGGAAGTAAGAAATAGTGGGATGGTCAAAAATAATGCCAGACTGCCCAATAACTCAAATGTATTGATGGCCAAGGGATTGGCTTGGTATTCGAGAGCTGGAAGTATTTTTGCCCAGGCGTAGTGAGCAAAAGCAAAGACGAACATGGCTTGGCCAATTTGTCTTCTGAAAGTCATTAAAATTATTTGAATGGGTTGAGTAAATTTGCTAATTGGGTGTTTTAAGCCCAAGCGTTTAATAATGCCCGGCAGAAGTGACAAGGATAAGAAAATCACGCTTAAATCTCCAGTTTTACGCCCAAGCTCTTTCCAGTCCCACAGTACGTTTGGAAAAAAATATGAGATGATCAGTAATAATGTCAGACCAAGGAAACTTAACAAAAAACACTTGATAATCAACGTTTTTTTGCGAACAATTGTGGAAAGTATTTGTTGAGTGCTCATGACGTGAGTGATGATACAATTCTTTTTACTTTATGCCTATGGGAAAAAAATATTTTATTAAAACTTTTGGCTGCCAGTCTAATAAGTCAGATAGCGAAAGAATCGCTGGGGATTATGGCGCGCGCGGGTACGCTGAAGCCGCCGACTGGCGGGAGGCGGACGAGATAGTAATCAATACTTGCGCGGTGCGCAAAGCCGCAGAGGACCGCGCGCGCGGATTTTTACACAACGTTGTTACCTATTTTAAAACGGTTAATAAGCCCAAACCAAAGATTATTTTTACCGGTTGCATGACCCATTACGGAGAGAACAAGTTGCTGGATATGCTACCAGCAATAGATCAAGTTTTACCAGTTAACGAAGTAGGTTTTAATACTACTGCCATACGTAAAGATAAAAACCATGCTTGGGTACCTATCAGCAGTGGTTGTAACTCTTTTTGTACTTACTGTATTGTCCCCTACTCCAGAGGTAGAGAGCGGTCTCGGTCGTTTGATGAAATTATGGTAGAAGTCCAAGATTTAGCCAACAAGGGTTACAGTGAGCTTACTTTATTGGGGATGAATGTCAACTCTTGGGGGTTGGAAAAGGTTGGCATTGGGTTTCGTAAACTGATGATGGAAAACAAAGATTTTAAGCGTGAAGATCTGCCAGAAAATCAATCGCAGTACTTGCCGGCAGTGGGCACTCCCCCATTTGTTCAGTTACTTAAAGCTATTTCTGCTTTTGAGCAGATCAAAACAATTCGCTTCATGACCAGCAATCCTTGGGATTTTCATGATGAGTTGGTGGCGGAAATTGGTAAAAATAAAAAAATTGATCGTTATGTTCATTTGCCTATTCAATCTGGTAGCAATGGCGTACTTTATAGAATGAATCGTGGTTACACCCGTGAAAGTTACGTTGAACTAGTCAAAAAATTGCGCCAAGCTGATAGCCAAATTGTGATTGGCACCGATATTGTGGTAGGTTTTGCCGGTGAAACAGAAGAAGAGTTTCAAGAAACTGTAGAGCTTGCCAAGCAAATGGATTGGCACATTGGTTTTGTGGCGATGTACTCCCCTCGCCCCGGTACCGCGGCTTATAAAATTTATCCGGATAATATACCTTACGCTGAAAAAAAACGTCGTTTTGAAATCTTGGACAAAATTATTAACAAAGACAATTTGTCTATTAGACCAAAAGTGGTTTAGTTGTTATTTTGCACGGTATCATTGAGTTTTTACCACTTTTATAGTATACACAAGCTATGAAGTACCCCTCTGTTTTTTTTGCAATTCTTCTCACTTGGTTTGCCATTATTACTATTGCTCTTTGGATTAACAACCACCAACTAACTTTTGAGCTTTATATTTCCGCTATTATCTTCACTTTGGTTATTTTTGTTATTGGTTTTTGGAGAAATAAGTGATTAAACGCATATTTAAACTAATCTGGTATTTTGCTCAATATTATTATTGGAAATCTATTAAAAAAACCGATCAGTTTTATCAAGTTCTTTATCGGGCCGTCAATGAATTTGGCGGCATATACGTCAAGTTAATTCAATTCTTAAGTTTAAGAACAGACTTTCTTCCAGACGAACAAAAAACAATTTTTCTCTGTTTTTTTGACAATGTTACTCCAGAGCCACTAAAAATTACTGACTTTCTTTATCAAGAAATCGGTGACAAGGTTAATCAATTTCAATCAGTCCAATCCTTGCCTTTTGCTTCAGGTACTTTTGGTCAAGTTTACAAAGCAAGGTTGAAAGACAATACACAAGTTGTTCTCAAGGTTAAACGAGCCAATACAGCTACCAAACTTAAAACAGATATTTTAATCATCAAACTTCTCTCAAAAATATTTAGCCTATTTTATTATCAAAGACTTATCAACATCTCTCAATTGGTTAATGAGTTTACCAACATAACTTTAAAAGAACTTAACTATCTTGATGAAGTTAAAAATGCTCAATTTTTCTACAATTACTATCTTAATCATCCGGTAATTTATATTCCCAAAACCTATGCCGAACTTTCTACCAACAATCTCATCGTCCAAGAATATGTTGGTGGTATTGCTATGACTGACTTAATCCGTCTTAAACTCAATCGTCAAGATTTTAAAAAATACTTAAAGAACAATTATCAAACTGATATCTATTTTATAATCAGGCACCTGCAGCACACGATTATTCTGGAAGGTCTAGAGTTGAATCATTTCTACTCCGATCCTCATCCCGGCAATATTAAGATTTTACCCAACAACAAATATGCCTTGATCGATTTTGGTATTATTGCTCAACCTCCAGGCAATCGTCGGGCTTTTTATGAAATTGTTAGTATGTTATCTACCAGTATTGTCAATGTTGATATTCAAAAATTAAGTCAAGAGTTTCTTAAACTGGGCTCAACTTATCTTTATCGCTGTCTTCAAGTCTGTGATGAGTACTCGCAATCTGATAAACCGCTAAGTAGTGCTATTATCAACAAATATCGTGATATTGTTGAGAATCACAAAGAAGAGTTTTATAAAATTGAGGTTACTCAAACAGAAAACTTTCAAAAAGTCTTCTTTGATATGTTTAAAATGGGGGAAAAATTTAATATGCATCTATCGCCAAAAATATTCTCTGTCATCAGAGCTTCCACTATTGCCAAGTCAATTGCTTTAGTAATTGATTCGGAATATCATTGCATGAGAGAAATTTTTGGCGATATTGCCAAGCAAGTAGACGGTAAAAAGCTAATCAATGAAGAAGAAGTCACTCACCAATCGTTGCCTCCAGAAACTGCTGTAGAAAGTTTAATAGATTGGATGGGTAGTGTTGCTGAACGCGACCCATCCTTATTTTATAAAGTTAATCAAACTATAAATTAATATGATTCAAGGAATTTTTAGTTTTATCAAGTATCCTTCCGCAAGCGCCATTATTGGTGTTGTCTGGATTGGCATGGCCATTTTGGTCATCAATGATCAAAGCCTACCCATTTTAAAAATGGTTATTATCAATATGATTGTCAGCTTTTTTATAGGGTATATCGGTTTCCGCGTTGATAAAACTTAAAATTTTTTGAGCGGGAAACGGGACTCGAACCCGCGACCTTCTCCTTGGCAAGGAGACGCTCTAGCCAACTGAGCTATTCCCGCACATATTTGCGCGACAGTGGTTGATTATAGCAGTCTTTGTAACGAACTCAAAACTCTCTGTTATACTTTTTAAAATGCAGGTGAAACATAAAATAATCTCTATAGTTGGTCCTACGGCTACTGGTAAAACTAAACGAGCCTTGGAAATTGCCAAGGAGACCTTGATCAAAAAAGAGTTTTCTGGTGTTGATATTATTAGTGTAGATTCACGTCAAGTTTATAGAGGTTTGGAAGTGTTAACTGGGGCGGATGTACCTAATGGATTTATTTTTAGAAAAAATGGCCTTAGATCGCTCCATCATCGGCAGGTGGTAAGTAGGAACACCATTAGTCAAGCTCAAAGTGAAAGTGGTGTCATGCTGAATTTATCGAAGCATGGACACAATCAATTCAATCAAGACTACTTTGGAAATGATAATAACTCAATTAGACTTTTTGGAGTATCAATTATTAATCAAAATGAAGATTGGTCAGTGGCACATTTTAGGCAGATGGCTAGAGAGATAATTAAGAACAGTTGGCAACAAGATAGACTGGTAATTTTGGTGGGCGGCACGGGGCTTTATCACAAACATTTGTTAAGTGAAGATCATACATTGACCGTGCCGCCTAACCCAGTATTAAGAGCTAAATTAGAACTGCTATCGCTTAAAGAACTGCAAACGGAGTTGAGCAGAGTTGATTCAAATCGTTTTAATCAAATGAACCAATCAGATAAGGCTAATAAAAGGAGGTTGATTAGGGCAGTTGAGGTTGTCATGCCGAGCTTGGCTTGCCCCGCTAAGCGTGGATCGAAGCATAGACATCACCCTTCGATCCAGACTTCGTTGAAACTTCTTCTGGACAGGCAGGCTCAAGGTGACACTTTTGGACAAGCCAAGGATGACACAGATTGGACAAAAGTAAGAGTTGAGAAGATGTTTTTAACCGCGCCGCTGACGGAGTTGGAGCAAAGAATTAAACTGAGAGTTGTTGAGCGTTTCTCTGGTGGCGCGGTAGAAGAAGTCAAGATTTTACTTGGTTTAAAATTAATTTCCACCTCTCCCGTTCTGTTCACTTTGGGCGTGCCAGAAATTTCAAAGTATTTAACAAAAAAATTATCAGCTCAAGAAACTATTGATCTTTGGGCTCTCCGTGAGTTTCAGTATGCCAAAAGGCAACTCACTTGGTGGAAGAAACAAAGCGCTTTATTTAAATAACTGGACTAATCAAGTCGGCAATTTCTACACTAAAAACCACAGCTTTTGTGCCTAGAAATGTTGTTTCATGTGTCCTGATTAAATTTTCAACAAATGATTTTACTGTAGCTTCATTTTTTAGATTTTCAAAATTGCTATCGGTAAGTTGGTCTTTTATAACAACTAAGTTACCATTTTGTTGTTGACAAATAACTGATAGTTGAACATTAAAATGAAGTTGGTCACCACTTGGAAAATATCTTTTGGCGGCATCGGTAATGGCTTTCACTCCCTCATCTATAAGTCTTGCAATTTTTTGGCTTTCGGTTTCAGCCTGACCTCGTGCTTCTTTACCACTAATAACTTGATCATCAAGAAGCTCGCCAAATCTACTTAAATATTGCCTTCTCACAAACTCTGGCAAACTATTGATAATTTCTGCAAAATAATCGCCGTGATTAAGAAACGTCATTGATCCCCTTGTAAGTGCTGTTTGACGCAATTCTTGAACCTCACCAAGATAAAAACGAATAGCAAACAGTTGTCTGTAGGTCATCAAACAACCGGGATCAAGCATCTCTCTGATTCTGACTTCGGCTTGATCGGCCGCCATGAGATAGGCTTCAGAGTAGTTTCTTTTTTGAAGCAACTCAAAGGCTATTTTTTGTAAATCAATGGCAATTTTTAGCTCATTAATAGTTTGTGGTGATGAGGCTTCAATAACTCCATCTGTAAAAGATTCTAAAAATGTAGAAGTTGATAAATTGCCAATGATAAGATTAAAACTTTTATCAAGTAAGTTTTGGAGTGCAAATTTTAAACTAATAATTTCTAGTCTTCGTTTTTCTTCTGCTGTTGGTTCAAGACTTCCTTGACCAGAGCCCCATTCAGGGCCATGTCCAAAAGATTGTGGTACAACTTGAATACCGCTATTACCGGTTGCCATACATTCTTCCTTCCTTTTAAACTTATTTAAAACCATTTGCTAACAAATCAAAATTATACTCTGTATGTCAAAGTGGTGAAGACTCAACCAAGACATTTTGGTTATTAATTGATATACTTGCATCTAAGACTGTGTGGTTCAGGTAATGGCTCCGCCTTCGCCCTTTGGGCTTCGGTGGGGAGGAAAGTCCGAACAGCAGAGTGTGGGGTGTTGGGCGTAAGCCCAAGTCCCGCCTTCGCCCTTTGGGCTTCGGCGGGGACAGTCAGAGCAACAGTGACGATTTGGGTAGCGCCAAGTGAAACGGCCAAGCGATCGGGCATCTTACTTCGCTGAAAAGCTTTGTAGGGTTGGCAATCCTCCCTGCTGCAACCGCTGAACTTCACCATAATGCAAACACTCGCTTTCTTGGTGATAAGATCGCGGGCATTAGATAGATCATTGCCTTAAACACAGAATTCGGCTTATGGATCACGCAGTCTTTTGTTATATAATTAAGTAATCAAAAGGAGCTATCATGGCACAAACCCTCAATTATTTATTGGTTAATTTGGTAGGTTTTTTGCCACAGCTTTTGGCAGGTTTGGTAGTGATGCTAGTGGGTGTGACTTTGGCCAAAACAATTAGAAAAATGGTGGTGAAAGTAGCGAGTGTGATTTTTCAATCAACACTTTTCAAACAAACTCCAATGGAAAAAACTCTCAAATCCACCGATCTTAACCAGTATGTTGATGAGATTTTTGGCAATCTGGTTTATTGGCTAGTTTTTGCTTTCACTGTTTATGTAGCAGCCAGCGTTTTGGGTTTGGTGGCAGTCACTGGTTTGTTATCCAGTCTTTTTGCTTATGGTCCAAGGCTAATCTCTGCTTTGATAGTTTTGTTGCTTGGTACGGTAGTGGCTGGATTGGTAGAAAAAGTGATCAAGAATGCTCTTTCTCCAACTGACGTGAGCACGGCCAGAGCTACCGCCAAGATATCAAGTTATACCGTGATGATCATTACTATTTTGATTGCTTTATCAGAGATAGGGATTGCTAGGGAATTTATCTTGATTGCCTTCATTGGTTTGGTAACTGCTTTGGCTTTGGCGTTTGGTTTGGCCGTAGGCTTGGGTGGCAAAGAGCTGGTAACCAAAACACTCACTAGAGTTGTCAGCTTGGAACAAAAAAATAAGAAGGTGAAGAAATAATTTTCATGTTTTGGTGGCAAGCGCTGATTATTGGTTTAATACAGGGAGCAACCGAGTTTCTGCCTGTTTCTAGCTCCGGTCATTTGGCTGTGGCTTATAAAATTCTGGGAGTGTCGCAGGAACCAGTAGTTTTAAGTGTTATTTTGCACTTTTTTACCCTTTTAGCTGTTTTGGTTTATTTTAAAAAAATCATTTTGGATTTACAACCAAAACAGCTTTTCGTCTTGGCGGTAGCATCAATACCTGCTGGTCTGGTGGGTATTTTGATCAAGGACTTGATTGACTCTGTTTTTACTAGTTTATTGACAATTGGGCTACTTTTTTCTTTGACTGGTTTGGCCAATATGGTGGGTAATCATTTTTTGAGTTTGCAAAGTATAGATACAAAAAAGAAACTTTGGTCTTGGCCCAGTTTTAAACAAGCTCTAATTATTGGTTTGGCTCAAGCCGTGGCTATTTTACCGGGCGTGTCCAGATCTGGAATTACAATAGCTACAGGTTTAACCTTGGGAGCCAAAAAGCAGAGCACTTTTAACTTCTCTTTTTTATTATCTTTGCCGGCAGTGAGCGGAGCGTTCTTATTAGAAATGTTTGAGTTGAGAGCAACAATCCTCGATGAACTAAACTTTATGGTTTTGTTAGCTGGCCTAGTGGCTTTTGTCACTGGTTACTTGAGTTTAAAGATTTTGTCTTTAGTGTTGAAAAAAGCCCAATTAAAATGGTTTGGGTTTTATGTCTTAGTTTTGAGCTTGGTAGTGGTTTTTGTAGAACTATTTTAGTTTACCTAGATGCAAAACCACCAAGCAACCAGTCTGGTAATACTCGGAGTAACTTTCACAATCTATAGATAAGCCCATGTCTTTATACTCTGAAGTCAGTAGCTGTTGGTTATGTGAGGCACTATTTTGCCAATCAGTAAAAACTTGCCAAGGAGAGGTGGCAGAAAAGGCCATATTTTCTCCAGCTAAAGCAAAATTGTACTCGGCTTTGGTAAAAAAGTACCACGGTCCAAGCTGGTCTTTGTTGTAATGTTGCCAGTATTGATTAGTGATCATATCTTGAAGTTTTTCTGTAGCACTTCTTTCAAGTAGAGGGGAAATTTTGAGATTGCCAAGATTATTTTCTTTTCTGTAGCCGTTAATCAAGTTGTAAAGTTTAAGCGCAAATTGAGTTTTGTCCACTTTGGTTTTTGCTCCCAAAACTTGAGTATTTTTGACCGGATTTTCTTGGATGCTCTCTTTGGTGATAAATTTTTGGTTGATTTGAGTTGTAACTTCATTTTTTAAAAATAGGACAAAAAAAATTGCCAAGTTAAGAGAGATAAAAATAAAACTAGATTTTTTAAATCCTTGATTAAACACTAGTAACTATCTTAGCAAATAAAACGCAATATGGTTAATTTGTGTTTGTCAGAGGCGATTGTCTAAACTGTAACGCCTCGGCTAAGTGCTTGGTGTTGATTTTGGGACTTTCATCAAGATCCGCGATAGTTTGAGCAATTTTGATGATTTTAAAATGTGTTCTAGCAGAAAGATGCAATTTCTGTGAAGCGTAATAAAGCATATTCTTGGCTGTTTTGTCCATTTGACAGTATTTTTTGATCTCTTGCGGTTGGAGTTGACTGTTACAAAAAATATCTGTTTCTTGTTTATATCTTACCTTTTGAACTTGAGTGGCAAGATTTACCCTATTTCTTCTTAAGTTTTCTTCTGTTTGGTCATTGCTTTGGTGGTTTTTTAGTTCCGATATAGACACGGCTTGGACATAGAGATGAAGATCGATTCTGTCAAGGATTGGGCCAGAGATTTTTTTTAAGTAATTTTCTCTGCTAGGCAAAGAACAATGACACTCTTTTTGTTTGGAGAATAGATAGCCACAAGGACAAGGATTAGCGGCGGCAATGAGTAAGAACTTGGCTGGCAGTTTAGCGCTGCCCGAAGCTCTGGAAATTTCTATTTGGCCGTTTTCCAGTGGTTCTCTTAAAGCCTCAAGCGAGCTTCTGGAGAACTCTGGTAATTCATCCAGAAATAGCACGCCATGATGGGCCAAAGAAATTTCTCCCGGTTTAATTAAACTGCCGCCGCCAATCAAACCCACCTGCGAAGTAGTATGGTGCGGCGATCTAATGGGTCTTTCTCTGATTAAACGGTTTTGATTAAGACCAATCACCGAGTATATTTTAGTGATCTCAATAGCCTCTCTTTCTGTCAACGGAGGCATGATAGTGATGAGAGCTTTGGCCAGCATGCTTTTTCCAGCCCCGGGTGGACCTACCAAAAGCAGATTGTGACCACCAGCCGCACAAATTTCCAAAGCACGTTTGGCTTGAAACTGTCCAGATATTTCTTGAAGGCCATGCGATTGATCTTGGTTAGAATAAGCTGTAGTAAACTTTTGGTTTTTAATAGGTTTAAGCAATTTTTCTTGGCGATAATGTTTAAGTAAGTTCAACAAGTGATCAACTGGATAAATGTGAATGCCAGAAATAATTTGTAGCTCTTGTTGATTATCTTGAGGAACAAAAACTTTGGTAAAGCCCATTTGTTTGGCGGCCAAAACTAAAGGCAATGAGCCGTGGATGGCTCTTATTCTGCCATCTAAAGAAAGTTCGCCAAAAAACATGCTGTCATCGGTATTTTGTTTGATTTCTCCGTACATTTTCAGCAACCCAACGGCAATGCTTAGCTCCAATGAGCTTCCGCTTTTTTTTAAATCCGCGGGTGCGAGATTAACTACTGTTCTTTTACTTTGGATTTTAATGCCACAGTGCAAGAGAGCGGAGGTGATCCGCTCTCTTGCTTCATCAATGGTTTTGTTGGCCAAACCAATGAAAATTAAAATGGGTATGCCAGAGTTTCCATCTACTTCTACCTCTATCTTGTTGGGTTCCAAACCCAACATGGTGGCAGAAAAAACTCTAGCTAGCATATTGTTTTAAACCTCGCCTTTGATTTTTTCTGTTTTTTTCTCCTCTTTATTTTTTGAGGTCAAGGAACTTATAAGCTTGGCGGTCATAATTCTTAAAAATTTGAGTTCCTCGGCATTGAGATCTAGTTTAATACCGGCTAAACTGCTGCTTTCCATAATGGTCTCAACCATTGCAGCTTGTCTTAAAGCTTCTTTGAGACTTTCAATGTAGACATTTTTATTTTTGGAAGCATGTCCATTGGCAATATTGGTGGGGATGGCCAAACCAGCTGTAAGCAACTGGTCAGCCAGAAGCTGTTTTTCATTTGTTTTTAAACCCTCCAAACATTTAATGACTTGACCGCAAAAGCCTATGCTTTTTTGCCAAACCAAAAGATCTTTATATGAGTGATATGTAGTGGGTTGGTCTGTCATGAGACACCTCCTTATATAAACTATTACTAAAGAGGTATCTTAAGTTTCAAAACTTACACAAAGCGTAGAGTTTTGGAGTAAAAATGAAGTATTAAAGCAATTGTTCCACCAGCCTATTGCAGTATCCCCACTCGTTATCGTACCAACTGATGACTTTAAGTAAATTGCCATCTATAACATTGGTAAGACTTAAGTCAATGATGCTTGATTCTCTCCTGCCAATGACGTCAGAGGAAACTATGGGGTAACTAGTAGCTACCATAATGCCTTGGTAACGTGGCAAACTGCATGCTTCTATCAAAGCTTGATTGACTTCCTCTACCGTGACATTTTTTGCAAGCAAGAATGTCATGTCTGAAAGCGAGCCAACTGGTGTGGGTACTCTGATTGCCAGACCATCAAACTTGCCTTTAAGTTTAGGAATAATCAAGGTGGTGGCTGTAGCAGCACCGGTGCTAGTAGGAATAATGTTTTCTGCTGCGGCTCTTGCTCTGCGCAAGTCTTTTTTGTGTGAGTTATCTTGAACGTTTTGATCATCAGTGTAGGAATGAACAGTGGTCATCATGGCTTTAAGGATACCGAACTTTTCATCAATGACTTGAGTGACTGGGGCTACGCAATTGGTGGTGCAAGAGGCATTGGAGATGATTGAGGAGTTACCCTCTTGTTGATTAACACCAAGTACTACTGTTTGGGCTCCGCTACCTTTTGCCGGCGCGGAAATAATGACTTTTTGCGCGCCGGCTTCCAGATGCCAGTTAGCTTTTTCTACCTTGGTAAAAGCGCCGGTGGATTCCAACACAGTTTTTACCTGATATTTTTTCCAAGGAATTTTTTTAGGATCGCGTTGGGCTGTAACGACAATTTTGTTGTTACCAATTTCCAGTTCGCCCAAAACAGGATTGTCATCAGTGACCGCTTCTTTTTTTTGCAAGCTAGTCACTTTGATTGGGTGGTTAAAAACACCATAGTTGGAGTCAAATCTTAACAAATGTACCCAGTCTTCAATATCCATTGAACCTGAAGTGTTGACAAGAGCCAGACTTAACTTGTCTCTGTGGTACTGCCACCAAACTCTAAAAGCGGTTCTGCCGATTCTACCGAAACCGTTGATACCAAAAAATGATGAGTGGGGCATGGCTATCCTTTCTTATGCAAGCTCTGTTTTTGTCTCATTACTTAAATACGTACCTATGTCTTGACCACTTATGGCTTTAACTAGATTACCCTCTTTAAAAAGCTCAAAGACCATCAGTGGCATGTTGTTGTCTTGGCACATAGCCAAAGCTGAAGTATCCATGACCTGCACATCTTCTAGACTGATAGCGTCTTTAAAGTTGAGTGTTTTGTAGCGTTTGGCAGCTGGAAATTTCACAGGATCTTTTTCAAAAACTCCATCAACCTTGGTGGCTTTCATCAAGACATCGCAGTTAAGCTCTAGGGCGTGAAGTGAAGCGCCTGTATCAGTGGTGACGTATGGCACGCCAGTGCCAGCAGCTAGGATAACCACTCTACCTTTTTCCATGTGCCTGATAGCTCTTCTTCTAATAAAGCTTTCTGCCACTGAAGGCATAATTAATGCAGACTGTAGTCTGGTGGGCACGCCTACTTGTTCTAGGGCGTCTTGCAAGGCTAGTCCGTTGATGACTGTGGCCAACATGCCCATGTAGTCGGCTGTGGCACGCTCGATCCCGGTTTTTGATCCAGAGATACCTCTAAAAATATTACCACCGCCAATCACTACCGCTACTTGCACTCCTAAATTGCAAACTTCCTTGATCTGATTTGCCACTATACTACCGGCATGACTATCTACACCGTAATCTCTTTTGCCTTGCATGGATTCACCTCCCACTTTAAGTAAGACGCGCTGAAAACGGTTGTTACCCATATTTTCCTTTCTTATATTTTAAGTTTCGCTCTTAATCTTAACACTTTCCACCTGATTTTTTCACCGTAACGAAATAATGGATACAAACTGGGTTTGATCACACAATCGTATGATCCGAGAGATACCATTAATTTTCCGCCGTAGCTGGCTTTAAAACGATGAAAGCCATACCAAGGGTGTTTGGGATCGGCATTTGGTGCCAAAGCACCCCATAAATCAAAGGTTTTTAGTTTATTTGCTTGACCAAATTTGATCATTTCCCAAAGCATAAGATTGCTGGCCATTACCTCACGGTAAAGGTCGCTGGACGCTCCGTAGGGATAATATAGCCGATCATGAAAAACAAACATGATCCAAGAAACCAAGATGGTTTGCTGATAAATAGCGTGGAAGATTTTCATCATGCCCGTGGGTTTGAGCACTTGCCACATGGTTTTAAAATAATCTGGGCCATGGGCGTAAAAGTTTTGTCTCTTGGTGGTTTCGTTGAGAATTTTGAGGTAATGATCTAGTCCTTCTTGAGTGCTATCCTCAAAAATTTTTACTCCTTTTTTGATTGCCAACCTGACGTTATATCTGGCTTTGGGGGAAAGATTGGCAAAAAGTGTTTCTTCATCTTGTTTTAGATCAATAAAAAACGTGTGCCTTGAAAATAATGGTCTGCCCGGTAGCACTTGATTTTTTTCCAAGAACTCAATGTTTGGTTTAAACGCGTCTTTTTCTTCTGCTGGTAAGTAGGTATTGGGCTCTAACTTAACAAATAAGGCGCGGTGTTTTTCTCCTACCTGTTTGATTGCAATTAGTTGGTCTTGATTGGGAGTAAAAGCTTTTGGTAAGTAACCAGCGGTGCCTCCAAGGATGGGGATAGGGTGAAAGGTCATCTGCAAAGCATTGGTCAGTTTGCCGTTTTCAAAAAACCCGAGTCTCTCTAAGGCCAGCCCAGTTTTTTCTCTAAACTCTCCCCATTCCCAAGATTGCAAAGGATGATCTACTGCTTGATTGTAAATTTCTCGTTCTTCTGGTCTGATGAAGCGAAGCATGTTGGATAAGGATTATAGAAGAGTCTTTAAGTAGTTGCCAGTGTTTGTTTACCATTCCTCATCCAAGACAAGTTTTCTTTTTTCACCTAGATTCAAATCTGCTTGTTTGTGAGTGTGGCCGGGTGATTCAAAGAGACTGATGGGAATTTCGCTTAGAAATCTACTGGGTAAGTTATGAGTAGCAGCGCCATATTGGTTTCTGGACTCGGCGTAGGTAAGATAAAGTTTTCTTTTTGCTCTAGTAATACCAACATAACAGAGTCTACGCTCCTCTTCCAATTGATCCGGGTCTATAAGTGACCGGGAGTGTGGGAATAGTCCCTCTTCCAGCCCAACAATAAACACTACCTCAAACTCTAGACCTTTGGCAGAGTGCAAACTCATTAATTGCACTGCTTTTTGGTTTTTGCGCACTTCTTGATCTTTGAGGTATCCGTCTTGAATAAGCGCGATATTTTCTAAAAATTGGGTAATAGAATCAAACTGACTGGCAACGCGTTTTAATTCCTCGATATTATCAAGACGGCTGACATCATCAGGCACTTGTTGGTTGAGACCGGTGGTATATCCAGTGAGAGACAAAATTTGTTCCAGAATTAAGTGTGGCTCGCTTAAGATAATTTTTGCTTGATTGGTTTCAATCCAATTTAGGACTGCTTGTAGACGGCGTTTGCCCAATTTTTGACCGCGTTGAAGACTGATTTCGTCATTGATGTTGATTACTAATCGCAAGTAAGTAAGTAAGTCTTTAATTTCTTTGCGTTCATAAAACGCAAAACCGCCAACAATTTTGTGTGGGATACTTTCTTGTAATAAGATTTCTTCGAATACTCTGGATTGAGCATTAGTACGGTATAAAATGGCCAGTTGATCAAGCGTAGTGCGTTTGGCCTCTTTTTTGATTTGAGCAACAACATAATTGGCTTCGTCATAGCCAGATCTGGCGGCATAAATTGCGATTGGCACTCTTGTTTGATTGTTGGTCCATAACTTTAAAGTAGGGTGTGAAGTGTTGCTAGCAATGATAGCTGAAGCAGCATCCAAAATGGTTTGATTAGAACGGTAGTTTTGTTCTAGCTTGTAGGTTTTTTGCTCAGGAAAGTCAGTTTGTAGTTTGGTAATGTTGCGGTAATCGGCTCCTCGCCATGCGTAAATGCTTTGGGAGAAATCACCCACTACAAAGAGATTATTTTGAGGTTTGGCGAGGAGCCGAGTTAGTTCGTACTGGGCTTTGTTGGTATCTTGGTACTCGTCAACTAGGACATGAAGAAACTGATTTTGGTATTGGTTGAGCACTTCTTGACTGGTCTGTAACAATTGAATGGTTTTGGTCAATAAATCATCAAAATCTACGGCTTGGTTTTGCAGTAGTTTCTCTTGGTAATGGTAATAAATCTTGGCAGTTAACTCTTGGCGATAACTTTTGGTAATTTTCTGGTACTCACTAGGACCAAGCAACTCGTTTTTGGCTTGTGAAATCCAAGCATGAACTGCCCTTGGATTTAGCTGTTTTGGATCAAGATTGTGTTCTTTGTAGATCAACTTGAGTGCAGCCAGTTGGTCATCGCTGTCGTAAATGACAAAGTTGGAGTTTAGGCCTACAAGCGTGGCATGTTGACGTAAAATCCTAGCGCAAATGCTATGAAAGGTACCGGTAAACCCCAAATAATGAGAAGTGAGTTTACGAATACGTTCTCGCATTTCTGTAGCTGCTTTGTTGGTGAAGGTGACCAGCAAAATTTGATGAGGAGCGGCTTGGTGATTGGCAATCAACCAAGCCGCTCGTGTAGTCAACACTTTGGTTTTGCCTGCTCCCGCTCCGGCAAGTACCAATCCCGGTCCATCACCATGACAGACAGCTTGTTTTTGTTGATCGTTGAGAGTGTCAAGCAAATCGCTCATTGGTGCATATTAGCACACAAAGTGTGATTAAATAGAAGCATGAACAAGAAATTAATCATTGCCAACTGGAAATCACACAAAACTTTAAGTGAGGTCAAAAACTGGCTGACTTTGTTTCAGACAGGTATTGTCAGCTATGACTTAAGTAACTTTCAGCTTGGTATTGCTCCCTCCTACCCTTATTTAAGTTTGGTGAAAGAAACTCTTGGCCAATTGGCAAATTTTGCGTTGATTGCTCAAGATTTAAGCTCCTATCCTTTGGGTAAGTACACTGGAGCCACCGCCGCCGCCCAGTTGAGAAGCGTAGGTTGTAATTACGCGCTTATTGGACACAGCGAGCGGCGGCGGTATTTTGGTGAGACTCCGCAAATCGTTGCTCAAAAAGTGGATCAAGCTTTAGCAAATAATCTTGTGCCTATTGTGTGTGTTGATGATGATCAAATAGAGGAACAAGCGCAGTTACTGAACGAAGCTTCAAGGACAAGCTGCATTGTGCTCTACGAACCGTTGAAAGCTATTGGTACTGGTATGGGAGAGGATGTAGGTATTGTGCAGAAGGCAGTAGCTTTGGTAAAGCAATTCTTTGGCCAAGTTCCAGTGATATATGGTGGTAGTGTCAATGTACAAAATATCAGCGAGTATCTACTGGTAGCTGATGGTGTGGGAGTGGGGACAGCCAGCTTGGACGTTGAGGAGTTTTTGACTTTGGTTGATAAATTGACAAAAAAATAAGTTGATAGCTTATAGTCTATAGATTAATTGACTTACCCTTGCAAGAGTTGCCGTTGTGTTTTCAAATTGAGTTCTAAGATCAACATAAAGTTCTTGTAAATCACAATTTTGCTTTCGTAAATGTTTATTTTCTCCTCTTAGCTTTAGCACTTCTGCTATTAGTTGTTCATGAGTCATCTCTGCTAGTTTTTTATTTTCTTGAGTTTCTTCTAATCTTTCAACCATATTTGCTTTCAATGATAGTATTTGATACTTTTTGTAGTATCTCTCTCTCTCTCTCTGCTTTTTGTCAATAACTATGGGATCTTTTTGGGTGACAAGATTTTTGATGATAATTAACTCCAAACAAAAAGATTTTGCCTTTGTTTTTCTGGTCTTCTGGCGCTAGTGCCAATACCCAGAGCAATTTTTACTCCTTGGACTTCACCTATAACAAACATCAAAAACCACCGGCATTTGTAGTTGACAACCTTTTGATCAAAAAAATTGGAGGTAATTTGGTCAAGTTCTTTAAAACTCAAATTGGTATCTATATCTATTTGAAAGTGGGGGTACCAAGATTCTTCTTTTTTGTCTGGTTGATTTAAAACTATTTTAAACAAAGGCTCGCGCCAGTTTTGTCTGTCGCCCACAAAAAACCATCTAGCCGATTTAACAGAGGACTTTTCTTCATACAGATGCCAGCTAGTACCAGAAATTAACTGCCTAATTTGGTCTATCTCCTGATTA
>Ga0172370_10001273_pt1 | contig 39003 bp, 26 predicted proteins | sample LakKiv5m_FD_114538 | JGI IMG/M metagenome (GOLD analysis project Ga0172370, IMG submission 114538) | Freshwater microbial communities from Kabuno Bay, South-Kivu, Congo - kab_022012_11.5m | ecosystem: Environmental > Aquatic > Freshwater > Lake | place: Democratic Republic of the Congo...
AATTCCCGAATCAGGCGAGCATGAGCCCTGGCCGAGGTTTCCAGCTCCGGCCGTGCTCTTTGGCAGATCCCATCCGCCGCTCGCGTTCTGCTCGGCGCCGTCATCCATGTAGAGAGGCGCCGCCGAGGCGTTCGACGCGCTCAGCAGCAACCAACCCCCAACCACCAGGCTCGCGAGCAGCCACGGGCTGGAAGAAACGCTTCGGAACTTCGTTCTCATCTGGACACCCCCATTCTCAAGATCATTAGTTGTTCCCTCCTAGCCTGTGTCGTTGCAGTACGGAGCTGAATATCGCCCTGGAATCGTAGTTACCCTAACTAATGTCACCAAGCAATCGGCTTTAGCAATCCTCATCTACACTCGCGCTTTTCTGCACATCCCCCTACACATCCCCGCCCTCTCCAGGTCTCGCCCGGTGTCGCCCCGTGTCGCCGCGCGGTTCCGCGGGACCCCGGGGCCCAAGGTCCCGAGGAGCGCCTTCGGGGCCGTCCCGGCCGGCAAAGAACGCGGCCGGCGCCCGAGGCATCGGGCCACCCGACACCTCCGCCCTTGCATCAGAGAGGCCCTGCGGCCAGCGTGCGGGCCTTCGTCCGTCCCACGGCTCGGAAACCTGCCGAGCCCCCGCGCCGGCGGGGCCGTGGGGGGCGGGCGCGACAGATTGGAGACCGAGGCCCGCTCGACACGCCTCGCTCGCTAACGTTCAACTCGACCGCAGACTGGCCAGGAGGATTTCGCAATGACCGATGAAGCAACAACGAAGAAGCCCGGCGCGGCCGCGCGACTCGCGGTGATGGCCCTCGTCGCCGCCGCGTGTGCCGCAACTGTGCTTCCGTCGATCGCGCAGGCTCAACCCTTGATCAGCATCGCCGACGGCAGCGTGCAGGGACAGACCAACGGCGCGACGCGCGAATTTCTCGGCATCCCCTTCGCCGCGCCCCCGCTAGGCGCGCTGCGCTGGCGTCCGCCGCAGCCGGTCACTCCGTGGGTGGGCACGCTCAACGCCACCGCTTACTCATCGCCTTGTGCGCAGTTGCCGGCGCTGACCGGCACGCCCAGCGTGAGTGAGGACTGCCTCTACTTGAACGTGTGGACCCCCGACCCGGCGCCGACCACGCCGCGGCCGGTGATGATCTGGATCCACGGCGGCTCCAATGTTTCGGGCTCCACCGGCGACGGAGTTCCGTTCCCCGGCTACGATGGTGTGCGTCTCTACGACGGCCACACGCTGGCAAGTGAACGCAACGTCGTCGTAGTCACGACCAACTACCGCCTGGGCGTGTTCGGCTTCTTCGGCCACGCCGGGCTGAAGACCGAAGATGCAGACTGGCCCTACGCCGGCAACCAGGGCCTCCTAGATCAGCGCGCTGCGATGTTGTGGGTCAAGAACAACATCGCAGCGTTCGGCGGCGATCCCAACAACGTGACGATCTTCGGCGAGTCGGCCGGTTCGTTCGACGTTTGCGCCCACGTCGCCTCGCCGCTCAGCCCCGGGCTCTTCCACCGCGCGATCAGCGAGAGCGGAGGTTGCAGCGTAGGCGTGCGCAGCGACGCGCAGGGCGCGAGCGCAGCCGCAGCAGTCTCCGCCGCCCTGGGTTGCGACACGGCCCCCGACCAACTCGCGTGCCTGCGCGCGATTCCAGTACCTCAGTTGCTCGACACGGCCGGCTCGCTGCCCGAAGGCGACACCACCGATCTTGCCATCAACGTCGATGGCGGCTTCCTGCCCGACTATCCGCGCAACCTCTTTGACGCCGGAACCTTCTCCCAGGTCCCGTACATTCTCGGCGCCAACTCCGACGAGGGGACCTTGTTCGCGATGGGCTCGACGCCGATCACCACTGAAGAGGAATACCAGGCAGAATTGCTCGCACGTTTCGGAACCAATGCCGCCGCGGTCGAGGCTCTCTACCCGGCCTCCAAGTTCGGTGGCAACTACCAGGACGCGCTGATCCGCGTGTCGGGCGACTCGAGCCTGGTGTGCTCGACCTACGACGTCGCCAAGCGCGTCGCCGACGCCAAGGTAAAGACCTACGTCTACAACTTCGCGCGCGTGCCCCCGCTGTCGTTCATCACGTTGCTCAACCTCGGCGCGTTCCACGGCCTCGAGATCGCCTACGTGTTCGGCACGGTCACGCCGCCGACTTCGACCGACGCGGGGCTCGGCAGCAGGATGCGCGAGTACTGGTCGCGCTTCGCTGAAAAGGGCAAACCGAAGGCCGCCAAGTCGGTCGGCTGGCCGCGCTTCAAGTCCAAGAGCTACAAGATGCTGAGGCTCAACAGCACCAACACCAAGCTCAAAGACTTCCGCCGCGCGGAGTGCGACTTCTGGACCGGCCTCTACGAGTCCGGCGCCTACTGATTAAAGAAGATCAACGTCACCACGACGAACAGCGGAATCAGGATGCCGCACGACCACGCCATGTAGCCGAAGAAACTCGGCATCCTGATTCCGCTCTCCTCGGCGATCGCCTTGACCATGAAGTTGGGGCCGTTGCCGATGTAACTATTGGCGCCCATGAACACCGCGCCGCACGAAATCGCTGTCAGGTAGAGGGCGCCGAGCGGGTGCGCCGCGAGTAGGCCCAGACGATCGGCCTGCAGCGCCGCGCTCGGATCGACGGCGTTGACCACTCCCACCGCCATACTCGTGAAGGTCAGATAGGTAGGCGCGTTGTCGAGGAAGCTCGACAAGATCCCCGAAGCCCAGAAAAACTGCCACGGTTCGGTGATGCCGAGCGAAGCCCCGTTGGCCTCCAGGTAGCCAAGCGCCGGAACCATCGTCACGAAAATGCCCAGGAAGATCACCGCTACTTCCACGATCGGTGCCCACCCGAACCGGTTGGCCAACCGTACCGACGTGGCGGTCGTCGCCAGTGAGAGCATCGTCAGCGACGCCATCCCGGCAATCCCCACCAGCGCCAGCACGTCGGCGTTCGGACTGATGCGCGCGCCGTACTTGCCGGTGAGGAAAATGACCAGCACCACGCCTGCGAGCCACACGAAGTTGATACCGCCCTGGATGGAAAGCGGTTCGTCGATACGCTGCAGTTCTTCGAGTTGAGAACCCGGGCGCTCGAGTTCTTCATTGTCGAGAATGGCCTGGTCGAGGAAGTTGAAGACCAACAGCAAGACTCCGTTGACCAGCGCCCACGGCGCGAACAGCCTGAGCGTCCACAGAAAATCGACACCGCGCAGGAAGCCGAGGAACAGCGGCGGATCTCCGAGCGGCGTGAGCATGCCGGCGCCGTTGGAAACGATGAAGATGAAGAACACGACGATGTGCACTTTGCGTTGACGGGCGTGGTTGGCGCGCAACAGCGGGCGGATCAGCAACATCGAAGCTCCGGTGGTACCGACCAGGCTTGCCAGCAACGCGCCGACGGCCAGGAAGGCGGTGTTGACGATCGGGGTCCCGGCCAGTTCTCCGCGCAAGTACACGCCGCCAGAAATGACGAACAGCGAGCCGAGCAGCGACAGGAACGCCAGGTACTCGCGCAGACTGTGGTGCAGCAACTCGCTGCCACGCGGATCGACGAGCAACAGGTAACCGACCACCGGCGCGCTCGCGATCACCGCCACCAGCAGTTTGTTGCGGTTGTGTTCCCAGAAGTGCGCGAAGAACAGCGGAACGACCGCGATCGTCAGCAGGTAGAAGGCGAACGGGAAGACCGTCCACAAAGGCGGCGCGCTGACGACGGAATGGACTGGCATTACCTCTCTTCTCCTCCACTGCGAGCCGTGCAGTGCTCGCACGGTCGGGCAGCATAGCAGTGTGCCCGAGAAGGCCCACCCGAAGCGCGCGCCGGAAAACCTTCACAACGCCGATGCCCGAACCTCGGGCATCGGCTCACGCAGGCAGCGGCTCACGCGAGCATCGGCTCACGCAGGCATCGGCTCACGCAGGCATCGGCTCACGCGAGCATCGGCTCACGCGGGCATCGGCTCACGCAGGCAGCGGCTCACGCGAGCATCGGCTCACGCAGGTCGGCGCTTCGCGCGGCCGCCAAAGCCGGGTCTCGCACTTGCGCCGCAGCGGCGATCGTGTAGTGTTCCCGCACCACAGTATCTCGCGATCGCGCGAAGCGCCTCGTACCTATCGAGTGCGGCTAGTCTCGAGACAGCTTCCATCCACCCGTCCCTCCCAGTTGCGCCTGGCGATTGACCTACAGCAGCGAGCGCGTGCGCCCGGTTCCGGGCCGCACCGGCGCGTCGCCAAAGGACCGTTCATGACCGTTTCCCCCTTTTCCGAGCTCGGAGTCTCCGAGCCCCTGTGCAGGGCCCTCGCGGCCAAGCAATACACGACCCCCACGCCGATCCAGGCGCGGACCATTCCCACCCTGCTCGAAGGCAAGGATCTGCTCGGCATCGCCCAGACCGGCACCGGCAAGACCGCGGCCTTCGTGGTGCCGATCCTGCAGCGGCTCGCCGCCAGCAACCAGCGCGCCCGGCAGTTCTCGCCGCGAGCCCTGATACTGGCCCCGACCCGTGAGCTGGCGGTGCAGATCGGCGAGTCGATCGCCGTCTACGGACGCAACCTGAACATCCGTCACGCGGCGATCTTCGGCGGCGTCAGCCAGTACTCGCAAGTGGCCGCATTGACGCGCGGCATCGACATCGCGGTGGCCACCCCCGGGCGCCTCCTCGACCTGCAGAACCAGCGCTACGTGCGCCTCGACAGCGTCGAGTATCTCGTGCTCGACGAGGCCGACCGTATGCTCGACATGGGCTTCGCGCGCGACCTTCGCAAGATCGTCGCGGCGCTCCCGAAGAAACGCCAGTCGCTGCTGTTCTCGGCGACCATGCCGGCCGACATCGCGCGTCTGGCCGCCGAGATGCTGATAAGCCCGGTGCGCGTCGACGTCTCGCCCAAGGAGCCGACCGTCCAGCGCGTCGAACAGCGCGTGCACTTCGTAGATTCGACCAAGAAGCGCGCACTGCTCGCCAAGCTGCTGGGCAACCCGGCGCTGTCGCGCGTGATCGTCTTCACGCGCACCAAGCACGGCGCCAACCGCGTGGCCGAGCAACTCGACCGCGCCGGCGTAGTCGCCGAAGCGATCCACGGCAACAAGTCGCAAAACGCCCGCCAGCGTGCCCTCGAAGGGTTTCGCAGCGGCCGTGCCCGCGTGCTGGTCGCCACCGACGTGGCCGCGCGCGGCATCGACATCAGCGGCGTCACCCACGTGATCAACTACGAACTGCCCAACGAAGCCGAGAGCTACGTGCACCGTATCGGCCGCACCGCCAGAGCCGGCGCCAGCGGCGTGGCACTGTCGTTCTGCGATCCGAGCGAGCGCAATTACCTGCGCGGCATCGAGAAGCTCACCGGACGGCGCCTGACGATAGTGGAAGAGAACGCCGCATAGTTCACTTGCGCCTCTCGCGATCGACGCGTCCGTGTCCGGCTCGCACCGGATCCGGACGCGTCGCACCGCGATGAATCAAAATCTGCGCGTCACGGTCAGCGCGAACATTGTCGTTTTGCGATCCGAGCGAGCGCAGTTACCTGCGCGGCATCGAGAAGCTCACCGGACGGCGCCTGACGATAGTGGAAGAGAACGCCGCATAGTTCACTTGCGCCTCTCTCGATCGACGCGTCCGCGTCCGGCTCGCACCGGATCCGGACGCGTCGCACCGCGATGGATCAAAATCTGCGCGTCACGGTCAGCGCGAACATGACCGCGGGGTCGGCCTTGAACGACCCGGGAAACACCAGCGCGTCGTCGGCCGGGACGTTGCGCTCAGCGCCGAACAGGTACATGAACGCACCGTCGATGCGCCAGCGCTCCAGTGTGTAACCGGCCCCGCAAGTCAAGGAGACGTCCTCGACGTCGTACGAAGCCGGGTTGACGCCTTTGTTACCGACAATAGATGTGCCGTGCCCGGCACCGCCGCGCAGCACCCATCGCTGCGTCAGCGCGAATTCCGCGCCGACCGCGTGGCGCCACTCGTCGCCCGCGTCCTGGATGTACGAAGCATCGGCGGACGGCGTTTCTTCGAAACGGAAGTACGAGTGACCAAAGGCGCTCGAGTCGGTCCAGCGAAAACCGTAAGATAGCGTCAGGTGCTCGCCGAGCTTGCGGCTGATACCGAATGCCACGACGCTCGGCGCTTCGATATCGAGTTGCACGTCCTGTTTGGTCCCGGCAGCGAGACGCATACCGCCATCGGTCCAGATCCGTCCGGGCGGCCGGTAGCTGAGTCCGAAGGCCCAGCGGTCGTCGGGTTTCCAAGTCACGCCGAACGACGCCTGCAAACCGGGGCCCGAAACCTTGAAGTGAAAGGGCACCGGGCCGGTCTCGAGTTCGGGAACCCACGGGCTCGTGTAACCGACCTCGGTCATCGAATAGAGCGGGATGATTTCCGCGCCGACCCACAACCGATCGCTGACGCGGTAGGCAGCGCCGAGCGGCATCGCGAAGATAGAATTCTCCGAGAAAAACCCGTCGATAATGCCGAGGCTCGGCTCGGCGCCGTAGTCGTAGCGGGAACCCGAACTGCCATGCGCGCTCCAGCCGATCGTCCAGCGCCCGACCGGGTAGACCACGCCGAAGTCAGGGATGAAGATGACCATGTCGTTGGACTTGTCGTAACCCTCCGGGAAGTCCGCTTTCACCTCACCACGGGCCAAGCCGATCCCCGGACCGCCGAACACCGCGGGTTCGGTGAAGGCGGCAAGGCCGGCTGGATTGACGAACTGGGCGCCGCTGGCCGAGAGTGGCTCGGCGATGTTCGAACCGCTCACTGCAATATCGGCAGCGCCTGCTGCGGGCGCCAACAGCCCGGAGGCGTCGGCTGACTGCACGCAGGTCAGCAACGTCGAGGCCATCAACGCCCCCGCGAGCTTCTTTGCCAGAGTTCGCGACCCGCGCGAGCGCGCCGCACGACCGGCAACCCGCCTATCGCTCGCCGCGCCTGCCATGTTCACCGCCCTGCCGAGTATTGCTGTTGCCACGCGCTATCCCCCACGTCCGTCGTGCAATCCACGTGCCCGCACCGCAGCGAGCACAGCGCCACCGCTCTACCCTCCGAATCGGGCGCTGGACGCAAACGGAACCTCGGGATTTCGGCACGCGTTGGCAGGTGACCTCGCTCGCGGAGCAGCCGCGGCTCGGCTGAGTCCGGCCGATCGCAGCCGGCGCAACGCCGCCGCGATCGCAGCGCTTTCCCGCGTTTGCGTAAACGGGCGGCGCGTTCCGCGCGGTTGCGAAGCTGCGATCCACGCGCGCTCCGGCGCGTAATGCTCGCGCCCGTCCGTCGGCCGCGCCGCGCCGCCTGGAACCCTCCGCACGCCTCTGCCACTGTAACCGACACCGCGGTGAGCCGCTCGCCCAAGGGGCGAGTCGTCCACCGCAGATCCAACCCCAGCGGAGCAAGCCAAGCAATGAAAGAATGCCCTAACTTCTACATCAACGGCCAGTGGGTAGCCCCGGCCACTGCCAATCCCTGCGACATCCTCGACCCGGCCACCGAGGAAGTCATCGGACGCATCAATCTCGGCTCGAAGACCGACGTCGACAAGGCCGTCGAAGCGGCCAGGATCGCCTTCGAAAGTTTCTCGCGAACCACCAAGCAAGAGCGCGTTGCGCTGCTCGAACGCATCCTCGGTGTCTATGTCTCTCACCTGGATGAACTCGCGCAGACCATATCTTCGGAGATGGGCGCGCCGATGTGGCTCGCCCAGGGCGCCCAGGCGCCTTCCGGAATGGCGCACCTGGGAACCATCCTCGAGGTCCTGAAGAACTACGAGTTCTGCGAACGCAAGGGCCAGACCCGCATCGTGCGTGAGCCGGTCGGGGTCTGCGGCTTGATCACGCCGTGGAACTGGCCGCTCAACCAGATCATGTGCAAGGTCGCACCGGCGCTGGCGGCCGGCTGTACGATGGTACTCAAGCCGAGCGAAATCGCGCCGCTCAACGCCATCGTCGTCGCCAACATACTTCACGAAGCCGGCATTCCGGCGGGCGTATTCAACCTCGTGAACGGTGACGGCCCGGGCGTCGGCACCGCGCTGGCTTCGCACCCGGGGATCGACATGATGTCGTTCACCGGCTCGACCCGCGCTGGCATCCTGGTGGCCAAGAACGCCGCCGACACGGTCAAACGTGTCGCCCAGGAACTCGGCGGCAAGTCGGCCAACATCATCCTCGAAGACGCCGACCTGACCACCGCTGTCACCGGTGGCGTGCGCGGCTGCTTCACCAACAGCGGGCAGTCGTGCAACGCGCCGACGCGCATGTTCGTGCCCGAGTCCAGGCACGCCGAAGCGATCGCAATCGCCAAGGCCGCGGCCGAGTCGGTGCAGGTGGCCGCCCCCGCCACCGCCGCGCCGGGTGAAATCGGACCGGTGGTGAGCAGACAGCAGTGGAACAAGATCCAGGGCCTGATCGAGAAGGGCATCGCAGAAGGCGCTGAGTTGGTCGCGGGCGGCCCCGGCCTTCCGAGCGGTTTCACGCGCGGTTACTTCGTAAAGCCGACGGTCTTCGCCGGCGTCCGCAACGACATGACGATAGCGCGCGAAGAGGTCTTCGGCCCGGTGCTCGCCATCCTTCCGTACAAGACCGAGGAAGACGCGATACGCATGGCCAACGACACCGTCTACGGTCTGTCAGGCTACGTACAATCGGGCGACCCCGAACACGCAATGCGCGTCGCTGCGCGTCTGCGTACCGGCAACGTTCACATCAACGGCGCCGGTCCCGACTTCAGCGCTCCGTTCGGCGGCTACAAACAGTCGGGCAACGGACGCGAGTGGGGTGAGTTCGGCTTCGATGACTTCCTCGAAGTGAAGGCGATGTTGGGCTGCCCCGACGCGGCCTGATGTAAGGCGAGCGACCTCCAAGCACAGTCTTCTTGACAACGGCCGGCCGCCGACCAGGCGAGCCGGCCGTTACCGGCCGAGGAGAACCGGCAATCGCGGCGCGGCGCGCACCCGGTTGCCATTCCATCGATGCCATTGACCGGCCACAGCTTCCCGGCGAGAACGTCCGCATGCATCCGGCCGCCGACGTTGGGCCTGAAGTTGCTCCCCCGTTATGTAGAGCTAATGTAGATCCCGGCTCACGCCGGGAGGAGAGCATGCCCGTACGCATAGCCCGCTGGGGCAACAGCCTCGCGCTTCGATTGCCCAAGGCCATAGCCGAGCAGGCTGGACTGCACGACGGAAGCGTCGTCGTCCTGGAGGTCGAGGGCGGCAACGTAGTCGTGCGAGCATCGCGCCGCGAGTTCAAACTCGACGAACTCGTTCGGCGCATGCGCAGACCCAATACGCACCGCGAAACATCTTGGGGAGCGGCCGAGGGTGACGAGACTTGGTAGGCCGCCGCTATACACCGGAACGAGGTGACATAGTCTGGCTCTCGTTCAATCCGCAGAGCGGCCACGAACAGGCAGGAAGGCGGCCCGCGCTGGTGCTTTCACCTGCGATTTACAATCGTCGTTCGGGACTCGCCGTGGTGTGCCCGATCACGAGCCGCGCCAAGTGCTATCCGTTCGAAGTCGGCCTGACCGACGAAACCGAACTGCAAGGCGTCGTTCTCGCCGATCAGGTGCGCAGTTTGGACTGGCGCCAACGCGGGGCTGAACTCGCGGCCAAAGCAACACCAGCCGCGCTCGATGAAGTGGGAGCGAAGATCCGCGCTCTGCTCGCACTCTGAGGTTGCCAGGGCGCGCCCCGCGTGGCACCGCGCGCCGGCGACGTGATAGGTTGGCCCGATGTCGCTCCCGCACTCACGCACCGCAGGTGAAGAACCACCGGCGTCGAGAGAAAAAGTCGTGGCGGCAACCGAAGCCGGCACCGAGGTGCTGCGTCGCGGTGCCCGCGGCGCAGCTGCTCTCGCAGTTCGCCAGGCCGCAGTCCAGTTGCTCAGCGTCGCCGGCGCCGTAGCACTCGCCAACCTGCTGACGCCCGCGCAGTTCGGCGTCTACGCAGTGACCGTTTTCGTGATGCACTTCATGGTGGCTTTCGGAGACGCCGGGCTGGCCGCCAGCCTGGTACGCGAAGCCGAGGAACCGAAAGACCGCGACTACCATGCCGTCTTCACGGCCCAGCAGATCCTGGTCGCGTTCGTGGTGCTGTGCGGAGCGATGGCGGCGCCGCTGCTGGTCGCGGCGCTCGGACGCGAGAGCGATCTAGGACCGATCGTACCCGCCGCGCTCGCGGCACTGGCGATCACATCTTTCCAGACGCTGCCGGCCGCGCGTCTCGAACGTCACCTGCGCTTCGACCGCCTCGCCATCGTCGAAGTCGTGCAAGCGCTCGCTTTCAACGGTGTCGCCGTCGCGTGCGCGCTGGCCGGGCTCGGCAGCGCGTCGTTGTCGGCAGCGTTGGTAGCGAGAGCCGCAGCCGGTGCGATCGCGATCGGCTTGGTAGAGCCGTGGCGTCTTTCCTGGGTACTGGACTGGCCGCTGGTAAGACGCCGCCTGCGCTTCGGGCTACCTTATCAGGCCGCCGCTCTGGTCAACCTGCTGCGCGAAGCACTACTGCCGATGATGGTCGGCGCGGTGCTGGGAGCCGCGGCGGTCGGCGGCATCTTCTGGGCACACATGTTCGCAACCGCTCCGTTGATCGTCGTCGCGATGCTCCAGCGTCTGCTGCTGCCGATGTTCGCCCGCCTGCAAGACAACCCACATCAACTCAAGCGTGCTTGCGAAACGTCGATGTTCGCGATCGCGGCGCTGGTCATCCCCGCCCAGACCATGCTGTGGGCATTGCAGGAGCCGATCACCCGCATCGTCTTCGGCGCACAGTGGCTCGAGTGGTTGCCGGTCTATCGTCTGGTGTGGTTCGCGGTCGTGCTCGAACCTCAGTTCGTCGTCGCGATGGCCTTGCTCAACGCGCTCGGACGAGCCGGCCGAGCCCTCGGGTACCTGAGCGCGCTCACCATTGGCTCGTGGCTCGGCGGAGTCCCGCTGCTGCTCGCGTTCGGTCCGACAGGCTACGGCATGGCGACGATCCTGTTGCTCGCCGTCAAGCTACCTTTGCTGCACGAAACCGATACCGCAACCGGCACCGGCTCGCTGCGGGTAGTCGTGCCGGTATGGGCGGCGGGATTGCTCTGCGGCGTCGTGGTCAGCGTTCTGGCCGCGTTGACGCATCCGCAAGACCCGTTTGCGCTGGCCGGGCTCGCGTTGGCAGGCACGACCGCCTATCTGTCACTGCTGATGTTGCTGGCGCGTGCACACACGCGCGGCGCCATCGACTGGATGCGCACGGAGTGGCGACGCGCGTGAACGGACGTGTCAGCGCGGTTGTGCTCAGTTGGAACGACGCCGAGTGCGTGTTGCCGTTCCTCGAACGCTTGCACGCACTCGACCCACGGCCCGATCACGTAATCGTCGTCGACAACGGTTCGATCGACGGATCGCCCGATCGCATTGCCCAGGCGTTCCCCACCTGCGAAGTCTTGCGCCTGGACGGCAACCGTGGGTTCGCCGGCGCCGCCAACCGTGGCATCGAAATCGCCCTCGACGGCGGCGCCGATTTGGTGTGGCTGCTCAACACCGACCTGTCGCTGCCCTGCGATGCACTCGCGGCCCTCACGGCCGCGAGCGACCTCGATCCCCGATGCGGCATGGTAGCGCCCGTACTCGTCGAACCCGACGGCGCGGTGCAAGCCTGGGGCGGAGGCCGGGTCAACCTCTGGACCGGCATGTCGCGTCACGTCGAGTCGAAGGCCGAGCAACCTCACTACCTCAGCGCCGCCTGCTTGCTGCTGCGCGCGACGATGCTGCGCGAGATCGGGCTCTTCGACGAAAGCTACTTCTTCTATTGGGAAGACGTCGAGCTCGGCTTTCGCGCGCGCGATTGCGGCTGGTCACTTGCAGTCGCCGAAGACTGCCGCGTCGAGCACCGCGAAGGCTCGACGCTGGGGCGTTGGAGCGCGGCGCGCTGGCAGTTGCTGTTCACCGGCCTGGAGCGTTTCCTGCGCGCCCGGGCCGCTATGCCGACGCTGGCTCTCGCGCTACGCCTGCTACAACACAGCGCGGCGATGACGCGCCATCGCCGCTGGCAGGCGATGCGCGGCGCGTGGCTGGCAGCCACGAAGCATCGACAGGCGCGGTGGAGCGAATACCGGCGGGGGTGAGGCTTCCGTGAGCGGCCCGGGCCGCCCTGCGGCCCCCCACCTTCCGCCGCTTTCTGCGCATATGCGCGCCGTGACCTTCGCGCTGTTGGTTCAGTAACCGTCCCGGACCACAATCGCCGCCATGCCGCGCCGCCTGCATTGCGCCGTACTGGTGTCCCTCCTGTGCGGATGCAGCACCGCCTCGTCGTTGATCCGGCCCGAAGGAGACGGGGGCTGGAGCCAGCAGCGCCGCGCCCAGGAACTCGCGCGCGCAGCCGCCGCCGTCGACGGCACAGTCGCGCCGCAGGCAAGCCTTGCGGTCGAGCCGCAGGCAAGCCTTGCGGTCGAGCCGCAGGCGAGCCCTGCGATGGAGCCGCAGGCAAGCCTTGCGGTCGAGCCGAAGGCGAGCCCTGCGATGGAGCCGCAGGCGAGCCCTGCGATGGAACCGCAGGCGAGCCCTGCGATGGAGCCGCAGGCGAGCCCTGCGATGGAACCGCAGGCGAGCCCTGCGATGGAACCGCAGGCGAGCCCTGCGATGGAGCCGCAGGCGAGCCCTGCGATGGAGCCGCAGGCGAGCCCTGCGATGGAACCGAAGGCGAGCCCTGCAACGGAACCGAGGGCGAGCCCTGCGGTCGAGCCAAAGGCGAGCCTTGCGGTCGAGCCAAAGGCGAGCGTTGCGATGGAGCCCAAGGCGAGCCTTGCGATGGAACCGAAGGCGAGCCTTGCGATGGAACGACACGCGAGCGTTGCGATGCTGCCGAACGCGAACGCGCAGGGCGCACAGCCACTCACTCGTCCGCTCGCGCTCGCCGACGCACTGGCGATGGCCGAGCGCCGCAACCGCACGATCGCGATCGCCGAGCAGGCCGCCGAGATGGCCGCCGACGACGTCGGGGTCGCACGCTCGGCGCTGCTGCCGAAAACCACCGCGCAGGCTGCCTACACCTGGTACAGCGACCCGCTCACCAACTCGATCGAACTGCCCGAGGGGCTGCTGCCGCCGGGAACTTCCGCGCCCGCCATCACCGTGCGCGAACAGGACTTCGGCAACGTCTCGGCCGCGGTGCGCCTGGCCCTCGACATCAGCGGCGAGTTGCGCCACGGGCTGAGCGCGGCTCGAGCCTCTTACCGCGCCGAGAAGGCCCGCGCCTGGGCGACCACGCTCGGCGAGCAGCGTGCGGTGGTGCAGACCTACCTCGGCGTGCTGCAAGCCCGGAGCCTGCGCGGCGTCAGCGAGCAGACCGTCGCGCTCTACGAACGCCAACTGGCCGACGCGCAGAGCCAGTTTCGCGAAGGACGTCTGACCAAGAACGGAGTGCTGGTCGTACAGGTAGTGCTCAGCAGTGCGCGGCAGCGGCTGCTGCGCGAAGACGTCGAGGTCGCGCGGCTACGCCGGGCTCTCAACAAGGTGACCGGCCTGCCGATCGACGCCGCCACCGAAATCGTCGATGTAGCGGGCCGTCCTTCGCTACCGGACGTCGAGGAAGCGGTTGCCGAAGCCAACCGCAACAGTCCGGCGCTCGCAGCTATTCTCGAAGAGGCGCAGAGTGTGGACGAGAAGGTGACCGCGCTTTCGCGCGCACGCTTCCCGCGCGTCGCCGCCAGCGCCGGCTACGACGCGACCAGCGCTTCGACCAGCCAGCCGCAGTCCTATGCATCGGCCGGCTTCGGCGTGCAGTGGGATCTCGGCACCGACCTGGCGCGCGAATCCGAGATCACCAAACTGCACCACGCCGCCACCCGCGCCCGTCAGATGCTCGACCGCAGCGCGCGCGAGTTGGAGGAACTGGTGCGCAGTGCCGGCGATGCCGAACGCGAACGCCTAGCCGCCGCCGATGCCAGCGAAGTCGCGGTGACACAGGCTGAAGAGAACCTGCGCATCCGCCGCGAACAGTTCGGCGTCGGCCGCGCCACCAGCGAAGACGTTCTCGACGCCGCTTCACTGCTGGCCCGCCAGCGCGCGCGGCTGGCGACGGCGCGCTACCAGGCCTACGCGCGTCGTGCGGAACTCCAGCAACTCATGGGTCGATCGCTGGCCGATCTCGCTGACGTCCAGTCTTCCCAATCGCACAGGCCACCAGCGGAGAGGCCACCTCGATGAAACGTTTGCTCCCGGTTCTGCTGCTGGCCGCCGTCGGCGCCGCTGTCTGGTTCGCGTACCGTCACCACGACGGCGGCCCGCTCTACTACACCGGCTTCGTCGAAGGCGAAGAAGTGGTGATCCGCAGCGAAGTCAGCGGGCGCGTCGTCGAGATCGCTTTCCGCGAAGGACAGACCGCGGCTCCCGGCGCGGTCTTGGTGAGTCTCGACCGCAGCGACGTCGATGCGCGCGTCGCCTCGGCCAAGCAGCAGATCGAAGTGCTGTCGCGGCAGATCGTGCAGGCCGGACAGGAAGTCCAAGGGCGCGAAGGAGCCTGGGCCCAGGACCGCAGCGCGCGACAGGCCGACCTCGCCGCCGCCAAGAGCCAACTCGAACTGGCGCGGCGCAGTGCAGAGCGCGAGGAGGGCCTCGGCCGCAGCGGCGCCACCACCCACCAACAGCTCGACGACGCGCGCACGCGTGCAGATGCCGCGCGCAGTACCTTCGAGCGCGCCGCTGCGATGCTCGAAAGGGCCGACGCCGAAGCCCACCTGGTCGAGGCCGCGAAGGCTCAGCTCGACGTGCTGCGCGGGCAGAAGACGCTGGCCGAGAGCCAACTCGCCGAACTCGAACTGGTGCACGCCAAGTACACGATCCACGCCCCGTCCGTGGCCACCGTGGTGCAAAGCCAGCTGATCTGGCCCGGCGAACTCGCGCAGCCCGGCACCCCGTTGCTGTCGCTGCTCGACCCGCGCGACAAGTACGTTCAGATCTACGTCGGAGTCGCCGACCTTGCACGCGTAGCGGTCGGAGCCCGTGTGGAGATCGAACTCGACAGCGCGCCGGGCCGCCGCGTGCCCGGCGAGATCTCGTTCATCGCCGACCACGCCAACTTCACGCCCGAGAAGATCGAGACCCGCAGCGACCGTATCGGCCAGGTCTACCGCGTCAAGGTGCGCATCCTCGAAGACCTCGAATCGTTCCAACCCGGCACCGAGGGCAACGTCTACCTGCTCGATGGCAGTGCAACTGCGCCCGCCGCTGGAAGAGACCGCGCAAACGGCAAGACACCGTGAAAGAGGCGGTCGCGCTCCAGCCTCGCAAGCTGCCGATGCTGTCGCTACGCGGCCTGCGCAAGCGCTTCGGCAACCGCACCGCACTCGAGGGCATCGACATCGAGGTCGATGGTCCGCAGATGATCGGCGTGGTCGGCCCCGACGGTGCCGGTAAGACCACGCTGCTTCGTACCCTGGTCGGGCTGCTCGAGGTGGAGGCCGACGAAGCGCTGGTGCTCGGCTTCGACCTGCGCAGCGCCGACGTTCGCGACCTCAAACGCGCGGTCGGCTACGTTCCGCAGAGCTTCAGCCTTCACCACAACCTCACCGTCGCCGAGAACCTCGCGTTCACGGCCAGACTCCACCGTCTCGCGCGCGAAGAGGCCGAGTCGAGATCGGCGCAGCTTCTGGCACGCACCGGTCTGGCCCGTTTCGCAGACCGGCTGGCCGGCGCACTGTCGGGCGGGATGAAACAGAAACTCGCGATCGCCAACGCGCTGCTGCCCGACCCCGCGTTGTTGGTGCTCGACGAACCCACCGCCGGGGTCGACGTGGTCGCACGCGCGGAGATATACGAAATCCTCGACGAACGCCGCGACAGCGTGCTGATCGTGGTCTCGACCAGCTACCTCGACGAAGCTGCCGGCTGCGACCGCCTGCTCTACCTGCACTCGGGACGCCTGGTGGCCCAAGGAACGCCGGCCGAACTCGAAACAAAGGCCGACATGGAACCCTACCGGGCGTGGACCAACGACGACGCGGCGGTCGCAGAGGCCGCGCTGGCGTTGCCTTATGTGGTCCACGCTCGCGCCTGCGGCCGTTTCGCGCGCGTCGAGGTCTTGCGCACTCGCTCGCCCGGTGCGGCGACGGTATGCCGCGACCTGCTGCGCCTCGGCGCTGCGCCGGTGGCGCTGGCCGAACCCGCGCCGCCCGATCTCGAATCGACGCTGCTGGCGTTATCGCGACGCTGAGACGGCGAGTGCGAAGCAGACCGCGCAGGCACTGGTCGCACGGCTAGAGAAATTCAGACTCGATCGATGGACACCACACCGCAACGATCCGCCGCCGAACCGATCATTTCGGCCAGGGCTCTGACCAAGCGTTTCGGCGACTTCACGGCCGTCGACAACATCGACGTCGAAGTCGCGAGCGGGGCCATCTTCGCGTTCCTCGGCGCCAACGGCTCGGGCAAGACGACCACGATACGGATGCTGATCGGGCTATTGACGCCGACCGACGGCAGTATCGTCGTGGCCGGCGTCGACGTAATCCGAAGCCCGCGCCGCGTGCGCGACGCGATCGGCTACATGGGCCAGCACGTCAGCCTCTACCGCGGCCTGTCGCTGATCGAGAACGTCGAGTTCTACGCCGGGCTGCACGGGCTCTCGGCGCGCGACATGGCCGAGCGCTGGGGAGCGGTGCGCGAACGTTTCGGTCTCGAGCAGGCGGAGTCATGGCACGCCGACGACCTTCCGGCCGGCCTGCGCCAGCGCGCTGGTCTGGCGCTGGCGACCCTGCACCGGCCGCGCGTGCTGTTCCTCGACGAACCCACTGCCGGCGTCGACGTCGAAAGCCGCGCGCTGTTCTGGGATCTGATCCGCGAGCAGAAGCGCCACGGCGTCACCGTGTTCGTTACCACGCACTTCATGGAAGAGGCCGACTACTGCGACATGGTTTCGTTCATCGACGCAGGCCGTCTGGTGGCCCACGCCGATCCCGAAGCGCTTCGCGCCCGCTACTCGGACGGCTACCTCATCGACTGCGCGCTGCCGCCGAGTGACCGCGCTGCGGCGACCGCCGCGCTGAGCGCCGCAGGATGGAAACCCGAAGCGACGCCGCAGGGGCTGAGAGTGCGCGGCGCCGCTGTCAGCGACGCCGCGCTCGCTGGCATTACCGAAGCGCTCGGCGAGGCCGGCATCGGTCGCGTGCGGGTCTCGCAGCCGCCGATGGCCGAACTCTTCCGACGCGTGATCCTGTCCGGCGGCTCCGCAAGTCCCACCGATGGCGTCACGGCCGCTACCACCACGAACGCCGCTCCGCCTACGGGCGCGGCTGCCACCACGAACGCCGCTCCGCCTACGGGCGCGGCTGCCAGCGCGAGCGCCGCCGGCGCGGCCGATCGCCCGGAACCGAGACCATGAACCTGCGTCGCCTGCGAACGTTGATGCTGCGCGAGGTCCGCGCCACCTTGCGCGACCGCTTCACCGTGTTCGTGCTGATCGCGGTGCCGCTGGCCGCGCTGCTCGCCTTCGGCTTCGTGGTCTCGACCGAAGTTCACGGCATCGGCCTCGGGGTCTTCGACGCCGCCCAGTCACCGCTCAGCCGCCGCATCGTCGCCGAACTCGGCGCCGGCAAGTCATTCGATCTCAGTTTCTTCACTCGTCGCGACCAACTCGAGGCAGCACTGGTGAACGGCCAGCTCGGCGTCGGTGTGGTGGTGCCGGCCGACTTCGAACGCGCGCTCGCCCGTGCCCAGGGCGGCGCTCCCGCCGAGATCCAGGTTCTATACGACGGTGCCGAAGCCATCCTGGCCGGCAATGCCGAAGGTTACGTGCGCGGCATCGTCGAGTCGGCGCTCGCAGATCGAGCAGCCGAACAGGCAGGCGGCAACCGCATCGCCCAGGTCTCTCTGCAGGCTTTGGCGGCGCGCCGCGGCGGGGCCGACGGCGTACGCACGCAGACCCGAGTACTGTTCAACCCGACGCTCGACGGACGGCCCTACATGGTCGCGGGAACCTTCGGTTTCGTGCTGAGTTTCCTCACCACGCTGATCACCGCGGTCTCGATCGTCAACGAGCGCCTCGACGGGACTTTCGAGCAACTGCAACTGACGCCGGCCACTTCGTTCGAGATCCTGCTCGGCAAGGTGCTGCCGCTCGGGGCGGTGTTCTCGCTCGACGTCTTGTTGATGATGCTGACCGCGGGTCTGGTGCTGGGCGCGTGGCCGCTCGGCAGCGCGTTGCTGTTCTGGTCTTTGTCTTCGTTCTACGTGGTTACCTCGCTGGCGCTCGGCCTGATTCTGTCTGCCACTTCGTCCACACCTGCCGAAGCGGTGCAGAAGACCGTGCTGCTGAGCGTGCCGCTGGTGCAACTGAGCGGCTTCATCTACCCGTTGCGCAACATGCCGCTGCCGCTTCAGTGGATCGCGCGGATGATGCCGGCCTCGCACTACATCGAGACCAGCCGCGCCATCTACCTGCGTGGAGAAGGCGTGCGCGAACTGGCCCCCGAACTGGCGATCATCGCCGCGTTCGGAGTCGGTCTGGTGTTGATCGCCAGACGGACACTGGAGAAGCGCGCGTGACCGCACCGAGCAACCGGCGCAAGCAACTGCGATGGAACGGGCCGGTCGGCACGTTCCTGTCGAACATGCTGGCGGTGGCCTTCAAAGAGGCCGCGCTGATGCGCCGCGACAAGGTGCTGCTCGGCGCCATCGTCGCGCAGCCGCTCATGATGCTGTTCCTGTTCGGGGTCGTGCTTTCCAACCGCCCCGCCAACGTGCCGTGGGGCGTCATCGATCGGAGCCACAGCGCGGTCTCGCGACGCCTGATCTCGCAGATCCAGGCCAGCGGGTACTTCCTGCCCGTCACTCCGGTTGCCAGCTACGACGTGGCACGCCACGGGCTCCACGACGGCTCGCTGCTGGCCGTCGTGGTCATCCCCGACGACTTCCATCGCAGGGCGATCTCGGGCGCACCCGACATTCAACTGCTGCTCGACGGCACCGACCCGCTGAGTTCGGCCAGAATAGGCGCCTACATTCGCGCGATCGCGGCGCGGCTCGACCTGCAGCGCGAGCCCGACCCGGTAGCGGCCGAGCGCGTGGCGATCCGCCCGCGCTTCTGGTTCAACTCTACCCTGAGCGACCGCCGCTTCCTGCTCGCGGCGCTGGGCGGAATGCTGCTCACCAACGTGTGCCTGTCGGTGTCGTGCCTCGGCCTGGTACTCGAGCGCGAGGAGGGCACCTACGAGCAAATGCTGTCGCTGCCAACCACGGCGCTGGAACTGGCGCTGGGCAAACTGCTGCCGTCGGTCGGGCTTTGCTACCTGGTACTGTGCTTCGCGATTCTCGGGCCGGGTTTGGTGTTCGGTATCTGGCCGGAGGGCAACGTCGTCGCACTGGCGATTTTCGCGTTCCCGTTCGTGATGGCCACTTTGGGTCTGGGAGTGTTGATCTCGACGCTGGTAAGCACGGTCGCGCAGGCGGTGTTCCTGAGCGTGTTCTTCATCATGCCGTCGTTCGTACTGTCGGGCGTGATGATGCCGTACCAACTGATGCCCGACGGTCCGCGGCAGGTCGGCGGATTGATGCCGTTGCGCTGGTTCCAGATCGGTGAACGCAGATTGGTCACGCGCGGCGGAGGCCTCGAAGACGTCGTGATCCCGACGCTGGCTCTGACGCTGTTCTTCTCGGTGATGCTGGTGATCGTCAAACTGCGCTCCAAACCGCGGCTCGACTGAGCCTGCGCACCCCGGCGCCCGGATGTGAAAATTCGCCGTCGCGCTACTCTTGTTCGTCGAAGGATGACAATGTCGATGCTGCACCTCGGCGCCTCGGCGCGCGAGCGCGAGCGCCGCGCGCTGGTCGCGCGCATCGAAAGCGAAGTCCGGGCGACGTCGCGCTACACCGGCAGGGCGGCTCTGGACGTGCGCGTGCTCGACGCGATCGCGACGGTGCCGCGCCACGAGTTCGTTCCTGCGGCCGACCGCGACGACGCCTACGTCAACGCTCCGCTGTCGATCGGCTACGCGCAGACAATCTCCCAGCCCTACATCGTCGCGCTGATGACCGACCTGCTCGAACTCGAATCCGGCGACGTGGTCCTCGAACTCGGCACCGGCTGCGGCTATCAGGCCGCGGTGCTGGCCGAACTGGCCGCGCGGGTTTATTCGGTCGAGATCGTCGGAGCGCTGGCCGAGCGCGCAGCGGCTACGCTGTCGCGGCTCGGCTACGACAACGTCGAAGTCCGCAGCGGTGACGGGCACCACGGCTGGCCCGAACACGCCCCCTACGACGCCGTCATCGTGACCGCCGCCGGCGAGGCGATCCCTCCGGCGCTGATCGAACAACTCGCCGCCGGCGGACATCTGGTGGCGCCGGTGGAGCGCGGCCGCGGCGCGCAGGTGCTGGTCGTGCTCACCAAAAACGCCGACGGAAGCGTCGACGAACGCGCGGTACTATCGGTGTCGTTCGTACCGCTAACCGGCGGCGAAGGAGTCCGTTAGAAATAGCCCACGAGCGCGGTGCTGGCGACGCGCGAGGATCACGCCTGTATGCTGAGTCTCGCCCGTCGCCGGCTCGGGGCTCGTGCGCACGAAACCACTCGCTACGACGCGAGCCCGGAGCTGGCGACGGACGAGATCCAAGCGGTGTCGCGCGTGACGTTCGCGCGCGCCTTGCATCTGGACCATTTTAAACGGACTCACGACGCTTTTTCACCAGCTTAGGGGCAATGCCAGTAACTTAAGAGGCTCGGCACGGGCAGGAGTCTTGCGCCGAGCCAGGATTCTTCAACAATTTCGCCCCCGGCGCATTCTCCGTCGGCACCACGATCGCCTCGAGTTACTGGCATTGAGCTTAGTGGCGGCGGTGCCCCGAGCGGCTACGATGCGAGCAGCGGTGATCGATGAAGAGACTGTCGCTGACAGGTTCAGAGATAGCCGCGGCGTTCCTGAGAGGCGTTCTCGTCCTGGTCGAGGGTGAAACAGAAGGTTGCGCCCTGCCCGGGTGCCGACTCGGCCCAGATGCGGCCGCCGTGGCGCGTGATGATTCGATGCACGGTGGCCAGTCCGATCCCGCTACCGGGGAATTCGGCGACGCCGTGCAGGCGCTGGAATGGCGCGAAGAGTTTGGCCGCGAAGCGCATGTCGAACCCGGCACCGTTGTCCTTGACGAAGAACGTTACGCCGCCGGCGGTCTCCGGCGCCTTGCGCCCGAACTCGATTCGGGCTCGTTCGCACTTGCCTGAGAACTTCCACGCGTTCCCGATCAAGTTCTCGAGTGCGACGCGCAGCAACCCAGGGTCGCCGACGGCGACGACCCGGTCGGCGATCACGAAATCGACCAGGCGGCCTTCCTCGCCGTGGCGCAACTCGGCAACCACGCCCCGCGCGACTTCACTCAGATCTACCGGTTGACGCCGCAGCTTGACGCGGCTGACGCTCGACAAGGCCAGCAGGTCGTCGATCAGTTGGGCCATCCGGTGCACGGACCGGCGGATCTGCCCCAGAATTTTGGCGCCGTCGCCGCTCAGCTGGTCACGATGTTCGTCGAGCAGCGCCTGACTCCATCCGTCGATCGACCGCAGCGGCAATCGCAGGTCGTGCGAAACCGAATAGCTGAACGACTCCAACTCTGAGTTGGCGGAGGCGAGTTCTTCGGTACGTTCCGCAACCCTCTGCTCGAGGGTCTGATTCAGCGCGGCGACTTCCTCGGCGGTGCGGCGGCTCTCGGTGACGTCGTGGTAGTTGGCCACCACCGCCGCAACGCTCGGATCCTCGAGCAGATTGGTGCCGACCGAGTCGACCCAGCGCCACGAACCGTCGCGGTGCCGCAGCCGTATCGTCATCGAGAACGAACCGCCCGGGATCGGCAGCAGCGCGGCCATCGCAGCGGCCAGCGGTTTCCTGTCGTCGGGATGGACGAAGTCGGCGCCGCGCCGGCCGACTATTTCGTCGGCCCCCATGCCGAGCACCTTGAGCGCACCGGGACTCGCGTACTGGATCACGTCCTTGATGTCCATGAGCAGAATCCCGTCGGCGCTGTTCTCGATCAGTGAACGCCAACGGCGCTCGCCCTGCTCGAGCGCCAGTTCCACTTCCTTGCGATCGGTGATGTCCATCAGCACCGCGGTCACACCGACCACCGCGCCGCCTTCGCGGATCAGCCGGCTGATACTGCGGACCCAACGGACCTTCCCCGACTTGTCGAAGACCCGGTACTCGGAAGGGCCGTAACGCCCTGACATCAATTCGCGGTAGCTTTCGAGCAGCAGCGCCTGATCGTCGGGATGGATGTACTCGAGGAAATGGTGCCCGATCACCTCATGGGGCTGGTAGCCTCCCCAGCGTTCGATCACCGGGCTCACGTAAGTGATGACACCGTCGGCGTCGAGCGAATAGATGATCTCGTTGATGTGTTCGACGAGGCCGCGGAATTTCTCTTCCGACGCGCGCAGCTCCTGTTGCGCACGCTTGCGAGCCACCGCACCGGATATCACCTGGCTGACGATACCGAGCAGCTCGAGGTCTTCCTCGCTCCACGAGGTCTCGTCACGGATCCACTCCAGTTGAGCAGCACCGAGCAGCTTGTCGCCGAGCACGATCGGCTGAATCAGCACCGACCGTACGCCACGAACCTGCAGCGCTGCCTTCTCGGCCGCCGCCTCCGTATCCATCCCGGAAACGCTCTCAACGCGCACGGTCTCGCCGCGCACCAGCTTGTCGTTGACCCAGGGAAATTCCGAAGTCTTGCGTGGGCCCCGGTTGCGCGGCGGAGAGTCGATGCCGGTCGCGCACCAGTCGTAGACGTTCTCAAAACCCGCACCGTCGTCGACGAAGAACAGGATGCGACCGCGGTCGGCTCCGAGAAACTCTCCGACCTCCGCGAGCGCTTCGGGTACACCGTCGTCGATGCTGTCGTTCGGCAGACGCGTAAAGCGCGTCAGAATCGACGTCAACATTTTCTCGACCGCGAGACGATACTCGAGTGCTGCGGCCAGCCCCGGCTGCGAGTGTGGTGCCGGCTCGAGGCGGTCACTGTCGCCTTCTTCGCCCGCTGGTCGTCGAGGTGTCCGTGGCATCGCAAAACCCGCTGCAAGCGCCGCGAAGCGCGGTGCTACCGCAGCAACAGCAAGCCCTTTCGGCCCAGCTACGTCAACGGCCTGCCGACGGCAAGGACGCTGACCACGTCTGGTTCGGATCGGACGGCCGGCGGGACGCGCGCGGGTGCCAGGTTCCCAAGGACGATGCGCCGCGAGGTCGGACGGCCGGCGGGACGCGCGCGGGTGCCAGAGTCGCCGCGGGTGTAGCCTCGGAGCTTGTGCGCAGACGACCGGCCCCGCGCGGGTGCCAGGACGACCTGAGCGCTTGATGTGCTTGCTTGGACCGGACGACCGGACGCGCGCGGGTGCCAGTCCGCGGCCGCTGGTCGCGGCCGTGGAAGACTCCCGGCACCGACTCTCCGAGGCGATCGCGGGCGGCGCGCGGCCAGAAGGCACGCCACCGTGACGCGGCCGGCACCGCTACTTCGCCTTTGAGAACCCGAACATCTGGCCCGCGACGCGGCGCATCTGGATCTCCTCGGCCCCCTCCGTGATGCGGTAGCGGCGATGGTGGCGGTAGATGTGCTCGAAGGGCTTGTGGCGCGAGTAGCCGACACCGCCATGCACCTGCATGGCCTGGTCGGCGGCCTGGCACACCAGACGATTGGCGCGGTAGTTGGCCATCGAAACCATCGCCGTCACCTGCATGTGGCTGCCGCGGTCGAGCTGCCAGGCGGTCTTGTAGACCAGACCGCGCACCATCTCGCACTCTGTCTGCAACTCGACCAGCGGCCACTGGATGGCCTGATTGACCGCCAGCGGCTTGCCCCAGCTCTTGCGCTCGCGCGCGTACTTGACCGCTTCGTCGATGCAGTACTGGGCGGCACCGAGACTCGATGCGGCTTGCCGGATGCGGTTCTCGTGCAGAAAGTGCTGGGCCGCCACCATGCCTTCGCCCTCGACGTGCAGGATGTCCGAGGCCGACACCCGCACGTCGGTGAGCGTCGCTTCAGCGTGGTCGGACGGCATGTTGAACGTCCACCACATGAAGTCGACCTTGAAGCCCGGCGCGTCGGTGGGAACCACGAAGCAGGTGATCCCCGCAGGTTTTCCCTGTTGTCCGGAGGTACGCGCAAAGATCAGGTCGTGAGTGGCGTTGTGGAGCCCGGTATTGAAACGCTTGGTGCCGTTGATCACCCAATAGTCGCCGTCGCGCCGCGCGCTGGTCTCGAGCCAGGTGGCGTCGGAGCCGTGGCCAGGTTCGGTCAGGCCGAAGGCCACGCGCTTCTTGTCGGTGATCATGTCTTCGAGGAACTCGGCCTTCTGGGCCGGCGTCCCGAGTGCATCGATCATGTGGACCACCGGGAAGTTGCCGACGATCGAGCTCTCGTTCTGCAGGTCGTTGTGCAGGCCCAGGCCCTTGGCCGCCAGGTGCTCGCGAATCATCGCCATCGCCAGATTTGAGCCGCCTTGGCCACCGAGCGCTGTGGGCAGTGCGAAACGCAGGTGGCCGGCGCGGTCGGCGCGCCGCCGCATCTCGGCCAGCAACTCTTCCCACTGCCGGGTGGGGCGGCCGTCGTTCTCCCAGTCGGTGCGCGTCCATTCGCGGCGGTGGTCGAAGAACTGCACGTTCTCGCGCTCGAGCGGTTTGATCTCGCGCTCGATGAAATCGTCGAGTTCGGCGAGTTTGGCACCGATGTCGGACGGGATGTCGAAGTCCATCGCAATAACCTCCGGGTGAGCGGCACTTCCGCGCGCGTGACCCACCGCTGCGGCAGTCGCCTGCCGCGATCGCTCGCGCGGCGCTGCCGGCTGGGCCGGCTGCGCCGGGTGCGGCGGCAGGCAACGCGCGTCAACTGATACCCGAGCAGCGCGCGCGATCCCAACGCCACTGCCGCCGCTGTGGAAAGATAGCCGCCTCCCGCGCATCATGCGCGGCATGAACAACACGCGCCGTTCGCTGCCCTGCCCTACGATCTCTCTACTCGCACTGCGTCGCGCATCGGCTGCCGCGCTGGCGGCCGCAGCCATTGCCGGCTTAGCGTCGCAGGCAGCGGCACAGGGCCTCGACATGACGCGCTACAGGATGATCGATCTGACCCACCCTTTCGAAGCCGAGACGGTCTACTGGCCGACCGTGCCGTCGGGCTTCACGCTGATGACGTTGTCACACGGGGTGAACGACAAGGGGTTCTTCTACGCGGACGAAGCGTTTCAGGCTCCCGAACACGGCGGCACCCACATGGACGCGCCGCTGCACTTTTCGCAGAGCGGAGAAGCCGCCGAACAAGTCTCGCTCGAACACCTGATCGCGCCGCTCGCCGTCATCGACGTGTCGGGGGCCGCTGGCGGCGAGGCCGACTACGAAATATCCGTCGGCGACGTCGTCGCCTACGAAGCCGCCAACGGTCAGATTCGTCGCGGCAGCATCGTCGTGGCGCGGACCGGATGGAGTTCGCGCTGGCCCGATCGCCAGCAGTACCTCGGAGACGACACCCCCGGCGAAGCCGGCAATCTGCACTTTCCCGGCTTCGGCGCCGAGGCGGCACGCTTGCTGGTCGAGCAACGCGGCGTGGCCGCGATCGGCATCGACACCGCTTCGGTCGACGTCGGCAAGTCGCTCGACTTTCAGGTCCACCGGCTGATCGCCCGTGCCAACGTACCCGCCTTCGAGAACCTGACCGGCCTCGAACGCGTACCGCCCAAAGGCGCCTCGATGCTGGCGTTGCCGATGATGATCAAGGGCGGCTCGGGCGCGCCGCTGCGTGCGGTCGCGCTGGTGCCGCGCTGAGAGTTCACCGGCGCGTGTAGTCAGACGGTCGTCGCTGCTCCGGCCCGCGGCGGATCGCCATCGACGCCCGCCACGACGGACCCGTCGCCGCCGTTCACCGCAAGATCTCGTTCGGCTTCCACTCGCGCGCGAGTTTCTGCGCCTCGGCCAGTTGCAGTACGGTCATCCGCCCCACCAGCGCGTCTCTTGCGGGGCCGGCGCTTTGCTGGCCTCTTGCGGCCGCCAAGCTCAGCCACTTGTAGGACTGCACGAAATCGCGCCTCACTCCCTGGCCCATCCCATACGCGAGGCCGAGTCGGTACTGCGCAGAGGCATCGTCCTGATCGGCCGCCTTGCGATACCAGCGGGCCGCCCTGCCGAACGACCGCGCTACCCCGCCGCTGCCGTTGGCGTACATGACGGCGAGGCTGTACTGCGCGGCGGCATCGCCCGCCTCAGCGGACCTGCGGTACAGTTTCAACGCCCGCGCCGGGTCCGGCGGCACGCCGCTACCCGCCGCGTACATCACCGCGAGGTCGCGCTGCGCGGCCGCGTCGCCCTGCGCGGCGGCCTTGCGCCACCACTCCACGGCGGCCGCGTAATCGCGCTCCACGCCGTGTCCCTCGTAGTACATCTTGCCGAGGCCTTGCTGAGCGGCAGCTTCATCGCTCGCCGCCGCCTTTCCGTACCACTTCAGCGCCTCGGCGTAGTCCTTGGTAACGCCGATTCCTTCCCGGTAACAGTTGCCGAGTTCGACCTCGGCGCGAGCGTAGCCTTGCTCGGCGGACTGTCGATACCACTCCGCCGCCTTCGCTAGATCGCGGGGGACGCCCTCGCCTTTGGCGTAGTTGAGACCGATGTTGTACTTCGCCTCGGCGTGACCTGCTGCGGCCGCCTTTAGGTACCACTCCATGGCCTTGGCGTAGTCGCCGCTGTAGTAGGCGTCCATGCCGAGTTCGAACGGCCCCGCGTGCGCGTTCGCACCGAACGACAGCGCGAGAAAGACAGTCGCGCTCGCTATGTGTCTGGTCACGCCCTTGCCCATAGGTGTCTCCGGCAGCTATCTCCGCTCTTCGCGAAACGATCCGCCTGCGTTCGAGCGGCTCGCGCGCTGCAGACCACCGACACAATCCAGCAAGACCCGATCTGTCTCAAGTCCGGCAGGTGCGGGCCTTCTTGTTGGGCGGGCACGGTGGCGGTCGCCGAGGCGCCGCCTCACACTCCCAGCGTGGCCCGGTCGAACGGTGCCGATGCCGCCCAGCGCGCGATCTGGCCGACCGTCAAGCCTCACACTCCCAGCGTGGCCCGCTCGAACGGCGCCTACGGCACCCCCTGGGCTTTGGTCCGACACGGGTGTAAGGGCCGCGAACTGAGAGTATCGGTGTCGACTCGACGGCGGCGGCGCACGGAGGAAACCATGAGCCTCGAACCGATGAAGAAGAAAACAGAGGTGGCGGTGATCGGTTCCGGCCCTGGCGGTGCGACGGTGGCCAGGCAACTGGCCCGCGCCGGCAAGCGCGTCATGCTGCTCGAGCGCGGCCGCGATTACCGCACCAAGCCCTACTACGGCACCTATCTCGGCGCGCTCGAGTACGCCGACCGGCACAGTCTGCTGTTCACCAAAGAGGGGCTCAACATCGTCCGCCCGCTGATGCTCGGCGGCGCGACCAGCATGTACTGCGGCTCTGCAGCACGCCCGCCGGCGTGGCTCAAAGAGCGTTACGGCATCGACCTGGACTCGCACGCCGACGAGACGATCGCTGAACTCGACATCGCGCCGCTGCCGCCTCACCTGCGCGGCGCTGCATCGACCCGTGTCGCCGACGCCGCCAATTCTCTAGGATACCAGTGGGAGCCGCTCGACAAGTTCATCCGCCCGATGCGCGCCACGCGCTTCGACTGCGGTGCCAAGTGCATGCTCGGGTGCCGCTGCGGAGCCAAATGGAACGCCGCAGAGTGGGCGGATCAGGCCGTCGCAGCCGGTTGCGAACTGCTGACCCAAGCACGCGTCGATGACTTGATCGTCGAGAAAGGCCAGGTGGGCGGTGTACGCGGCAAGCTGCGCGGCCGCCCTTTCGAGATCGAGGCGGACGTGGTGGTGGTCTGCGCCGGCGGCATCGGAACTCCGCTGCTGCTGCAACGCGCAGGCCTGTTCGAAGCCGGGCACGGCATGACGATGGACACCACCGTGATGGTGTGCGGCGTGTCGAAGGGAAAAGGTACCGGCCAGGAACCGCCGATGACGTGGGCCTGGGCCAACGACGAAATCGGCTACATGCTCAGCACCTTGATCGACCCGTGGCTGCTGTTCCCGATGATGGCGGCGCTCAAGAGCCCGCGTCACGCACTGAAGTGGCCGGCGTGGGGTCGCACGCTCGGGGTGATGATCAAGATCAAGGACGACATCTCCGGCGGCATCACCCTCGACGGCGAGATTTCCAAGCCGATGACCGACCAGGATCTGTTCCGCATGAACCACGGCGCTATCGTCGCGAACCAGATCCTGGTGCGCGCCGGCGCCGACCCCGACTCGGTCTTCATCACGCCGCTGCGCGGCACGCACCCGAGCGGCACCGTACGCATCGGCGAGATGCTCGACGTGCACCTGCAGACCGAGATCAAGAATCTCTACGCCTGCGACGCCAGCACTTTCCCGGAAGCGCTCGACCGCCCGACCGTGCTGACCATCATCGCGCTCGGCAAACGCCTGGCCGCTCACCTGGTCACGCGGTCCAGCTAAGAGCGACGGAATGCTAATCTCAGTTGAAATTCGGGGAGCGTACTGGATCTCGTCGATGAGCAGTGGGGGCCGCAACTCGCGGGCGAACAGCACGGGGATCGGCGCTCGCGCGCGCTCGGGTCGCGAGATCGTCGAGGTTGACGTACTGGCGCCCCGCCCCACAGTGGGTAAGTAGGGAACTCTTGCCGACCTGGCGCGGCCCCAGCAGCAACCACACCGGAAACAGCGCCAGCGCGCGAGACGGAACGCCGAGCAAAGGCTCGAATGTCCTGTCAATCCAAACCGTTGGCATTTCCAAAGCCTACCTTGGATTTGCCGTACGTGCTGGACGCGGATTCGGAGCATAGGTCCGCACTCGCAGCCGGCACGGAGCAAAGCCAGGCAACGACGTCGCCACCGCACCCGGCCCGGGGCGGTTCAGCGTTGGATTACCCTACGCGCCGTTCTCGTTGTAAGAGAGCGCGCCGCGGCGCCGGACCGCGACCTCAGGAGCAACATGCAACTTTCCGACAAGATCGCCCTCGTCACCGGCGGCGCCCGCGGGCTCGGCCGCGCCATCGCCCTGGCACTGGCCCGCGAAGGCTGCGACGTCGTAGTCTCCGATCTCCCCTCCTCGGCCCCGGGCGGCGTCGGCTACGCACTGGCCGGCGCCGACGAACTCGAAGCCACCGCTGCCGCGGTTCGCGCGTGCGGACGCCGCTCGGAAGCGGTGTTCGCCGACGTCACCAAGGCCGACGACGTCGAGCGCATGGTCGCCGCCAGCGTCGAGAAGATGGGCGGCCTCGACATCCTGATCGCAAACGCCGGCATCATCACCGCCGCGCCGGTAGTGGCGATGGACGACGCGATGTGGGACCGCATCTTCGCGGTCAACGTTCGCGGCGTGTTCCTGTGTGCGCGCGCTGCGATTCCGCACCTGGTCTCACGCGGAGGCGGCCGCATCGTCAACGTCGCCTCCGTGGCGGGCAAGACCGGCCGCGCCGGACTCTCGGCCTACTGCGCGTCGAAGGCCGCGGTCATTTCGCTGACGCAGTCACTGGCCGAGGAACTCGGACCGGCCGGCGTCTCGGTCAACGCGCTGTGTCCCGGCTACATCAAGACCGCAATGTGGACCGACGTGCTCAACCCGATGATCGCGGCGATGACCGGACTGCCGGTCGACAAAGTCTTCGAAGAGTTCATCGAACGCAGCACCTATACCAAGCGAGAACAGACTCCCGAGGAGATCGCCGACGCGGCGGTGTTCCTGTGCCGCGCCGAAAACGTCACCGGCATCACGCTGGCGGTAGCCGGCGGCGGCGAAGTCCACTGAAGCATCACGCAACGAAGACAGGACGACACACCATGCAACCGACACCCGAAATACTGCAGGTCGCGTATCGCACGATGCGCACCATCCGAAGCTTCGAGGAAAAGCTGATCGAGCTCGTCAACCAGGGCAAGCTCGGCGGCTTCTTGCACGCGTACATCGGCCAGGAAGCGATCGCGGCGGCGGTGTGCGCGCACCTGAAGGACCAGGACCACGTCGCCTCCAACCACCGCGGCCACGGCCACTGCATCGCCAAGGGCGTCGATGTTCGCGGCATGATGGCCGAGTTGTTCGGGCGCAGCACCGGCACCTGCAGGGGCCGCGGCGGCTCGATGCACATCGCCGACCTCGAGAAGGGCATGCTCGGAGCCAACGGCATCGTCGGCGCCGGCATTCCGCTGGCAACCGGCGCCGCGCTGAGCGCCAAGCTCAAGAACACCGGCGGCGTGGGCGTGGCGATGTTCGGCGACGGCGCGTCCAATCAAGGCGCGTTCCACGAGTCGCTCAACATGGCGGCCAACTGGAAGCTGCCGGCGGTCTACATCTGCGAGAACAACGGCTGGGGAGAATTCACGCCCACCGAGTTCGTCGTGCCGGTCAAAGACATCGCCGAACGCGCGCGGTCGTACGCGATGAACGCGATGATCGCCGACGGCATGGACTTCTTCGACGTCTACGCCAAGGCCGGCGACGCGATTGCACGCGCACGCGGCGGCCAGGGCCCTACCCTGCTCGAGTGCAAGACCTATCGCTTCATGGGCCACTACGTCGGCGACCCGCTGGTCTACCGCGCCAAGGCCGACTCCGACGAGTGGATCAACAACCGCGATCCGCTCAAATTGTTCGAGGCCCGCGTCACCGGCGAAGGGCTGGTAGCCGCCGACAACCTGCGCCGCATCGACGAGGAAGTCACTGAACGCATCACCGAAGCGGTCAGGGCCGCGCAAGCAGCGCCGCTGCCTGACGTCGGCGAACTGATGCAAGACGTCTACGCGGTCAACTGAGCGAACCAGCGAGCGGAGAATCAAGATGGCCGACCAGAGCCCCCGAGAACCACGAGAAATACCCACCGCGTTCGCGATCGCCGAAGCGCTGCGCATCGCAATGGCCAGCGACCCGAGCGTCGTGCTGATGGGCGAAGACGTAGCCGGCGGCGGGCGCCGCCCCGAAGGCACCGACGAGATGGGCGGCATCATGAGCGTGACGCGAGGGTTGGTCGGGATGTTCCCGAATCAGGTCCTCGACACACCGATCAGCGAGATGGGCATTCTCGGCACCGCGGTGGGCGCGGCCGTGACCGGCCTGCGTCCGGTCGTCGAACTGATGTTCATGGACTTCATCGGCACCTGCCTGGACCCGCTGCTCAACCAGGCATCGAAGTTCCGCTACATGTTCGGCGGCAAGGCCCGGGTCCCGCTGACGGTGCGCACGGTGACCGGCGCCGGCATGCAAGCGGCCGCTCAGCACTCGCAGTCGCTGTACTGGATGACCGCAGGAATCCCGGGCCTCAAGACCGTGATTCCCGCCAACGCCGCCGACGCCAAGGGCCTGTTGCTGGCGGCGATACGCTGCGACGACCCGGTGGTCTTCTGCGAACCCAAGGGCATCTTGTTCCTGTCCACCGACGTACCCGAAGGCGACTACGAAGTACCGATCGGCAAGGCCAACATCGCGCGTGTCGGCAGCGACGTATCGCTGGTGGGCATGGGCGCAACGGTGGGAATGGCGCTCACCGCGGCCGACGAACTCGCGCGCGACGGCATCAGCGCCGAAGTGCTCGACTTGCGCTCGCTGGCGCCGCTCGACGAAGAAGCGATCCTGACCACGTTGGCCAAGACCGGGCGTCTGGTAGTCGTCGACGAGGCCACGCCCCGCTGCGGCATCGCCAGCGACGTCGCGGCACTGTGCGTCGACAAGGGTTTCGACTTTCTCAACGGCCCGGTGCGGCGGGTGACCGCGGCGATGTGCCCGGTGCCGTTCACGCGCGTGCTCGAAGAGGCCTACATGCCTTCGACGGCGCGCATCGTCGAAACCGTGCGCGGGCTGGTCTGAGCCGCCGCGTCGCACGCAATCCTCTGACGGGTAGCCAACAAGCAGCCGGCGCGCGCATCGTACTGGTGTCGCGCGCCGCTAGGTAGAATCGAAGGAAGAAGCAGTGGCAACAGTAATCGCGATGCCCAAGCTCGGCATGACGATGCAGGAAGGCAACGTCGTCGAGTGGCCGCTGGCCGTCGGCGATGCCGTCGAGAAGGGACGTACCGTCGTCGTCATCGAATCCGAGAAGACCCAGGTCGAGATCGAGGCCACCGACTCGGGCGTATTGCGGCACATCTACGTCGATGCCGGAGAGACGGTGCCGTGCGGCAGTTTGCTCGGCGCGATCACGGCGTCGATGAACGAGCCGTTCGAAGCCGAAGAGTTCCGGCGCGACAACGAACGGATCATCGGTGCCGCGCCGGTCGCGGCGACGGCCGCGCAGGACAAAGCGCCGCGCGCAGCCGTCGCAGCACGGGAGGCGGCCATGCCCGGCGCCACGGCGCCGGCAACGCCGGCCGCACGCGCGTTGGCGCGCAGCCTCGGCCTCGACCTCGGCAAAGTTGCCGGAACCGGTCCGGGCGGGCGCGTAACGAGGGAAGACGTCGAAGCATTCGCATCGCGTCGCGAGCGCCTGGTCGAAGTTTCACCGGGACTGAGCCTCGAAGTGCTGCGCGAGGGCAGCGGCGCCGCGGTGCTGTTCCTGCCCGGCTTCGGCGTCGGCGTGGCCAGCTTCGCACCGCAGCTTCAAGCGTTGGCGCTGGCCGGCGGATTCGAGACGCTCGGGCTGCACCCGCGCGGCATCGGCGCTTCCGACGCGCCCGATCAGGACGTCTACGAAGTGGCAGCCGGCGCCGAAGACGCAGCGGCGCTGGCCGCGAAACTCGGCGGCCCTGTCCACGTCGTCGGCGCCAGTCTCGGCGCGGCGGTCGCGCTCGAGATGGCGCTGCGTCATCCGACGCGGGTTCGTTCGCTGACGCTGATCACTCCGTTCGTCGATGCCACGGCGCGGCTGCGCGCGGTCGCGCAGGCGTGGCGTGCCATCGCCCGTCACGCCGGCACCGACACCTTGTCGCGCGCGTTGCTGCCGTGGTTGTTCTCGCAAAGCGTGCTCGGCGACGACCGCCTGCGCGAGCGCATGCACCGCGGCTTGACCACCGCGCTGTCGGTCGCACCAGCCGACGCACTGGACCGATGGGCCGCCGGCATCGCGGCGTGGTCGGGCTCGCGCAGCGCGAATCTCGCAGACGTCAGTGTCGCGACGCTGGTGATTGCCGGCGGTGCCGACCTGCTGACTCCGCGCGGCGAAGCGCTCGGGCGCGCAATTGCCGGCGCGAACTTCTGCGTGCTCGACGGCGTCGGCCACGCCGCCGCTAGCGAAGCGGCGGAGGCAGTGTCCGCAGCGTTGCTCGATCACCTGCGCGCGCACGGGTAGCCGGGACGGCCGTCGAACGCGGGCTCTTCCTCGTCGCGATCACCTACGGACGGGTGCTCGGGTAGCCCGGCTCGCGCCCCTCCGACGCGCCGTGACTCGACCGGCGCCGTCGGCTAGGTTCGCAGTACTATGACTTGGCAAGCCTGGGCTTCGATCCTGTTGATGCTCGCGAGTGTGGTGACCATGGCCCGCGGCCTGGCCCGTCCGGACTTGGCACTGACCGGTGCCATGACCTGCCTGTTGCTGCTCGGCATCCTGACCCCGGGCCAAGCCGCCGAAGGCTTCGGCAACGAGGGCATGCTGACGGTGGCAGTGCTGTTCGTGGTCGCAGCCGGCATCGAGGCCACCGGCGCGATGGATTGGGTGGTGCGACGGGTTCTCGGAAGACCCAAGAGCACGATCGCCGCTCAATCGCGGATGATGTTCCCGGTGGCGGCGATGAGCGCCTTCCTCAACAACACCCCGGTGGTGGCAATGATGCTGCCGATCGTCCAGGACTGGGCCAAGCGCATCGGCGTCAGCCCGGCTAAACTGCTGATGCCGCTGTCGTGGGCCACCATTCTTGGTGGAACGGTCACGATCATCGGCACCAGCACCAACCTGGTGGTGACCGGCCTGGCATCCAAACGTCACGCCGAACTGGCTTGGAACCTTTTTGAGATCGCACCGATCGGGCTGGTGGTGACCGCGGTCGGCCTCACCTACATCGTCGTGATGTCGCGCTGGCTGCTGCCCGACCGCAGCGGCGCGATGCCCGACTTGGAAAACGCGCGCGACTACAGCGTCGCGTTCCGCGTCGTGCCCAATGCACCGATCATCGGCTCGACGATCGAAGGCGCCGGACTGCGTCACCTGCCCGGACTCTACCTCGTCGAGATCGAACGCGAAGGCGAGACTCTGGCGGCGGTAGCCCCCGACACCAAGCTCAAAGACGGCGACGTGCTGATCTTCGTCGGCATCCTCGAAAGCGTGGTCGATCTGCGCAAGTTCCGCGGGCTGGTGCCGGCCGTCGACGATCAGGTCAAGAAACTCGGCGGTCCCACCAGCGGGCGCCGTCTGGTCGAAGCGGTAGTCGCCTACGGTTCGCCGCTGGCCGGCAAGACCGTGCGCGAAGCGGCGTTCCGCACCCGTTACCGCGCCGCGATCATCGCCGTGCACCGTAACGGCGCACGGCTGGGTGGCAAGATCGGCGACATCGAACTGCGATTCGGCGACACGCTGCTGCTCGAGACCCAGCCGACCTTTCTCGACGCCTACCGCAACGACCGCAGCTTTGCGCTGGTCAGCCAAGTCAACCACAGCACGCCAGTGCGTCACGAACGCGGCTGGATCGCGGTGCTGCTATTGCTGACGATGGTCGGCGTCAACGCGTTCGGATGGGTGAACCTGTTCACCGCCGGCCTGGTGTGCGCTGGCGCGATGCTGGCAACCAATTGTTTGACCGGGCCCGAAGCTCGGCGCGCGCTCGAACTCAATGTGCTGCTGGCAATCGCGGCCTCGTTCAGCGTCGGCAAGGCACTGGAGATCACGGGCGCCGCGCAGTTCCTCGGCGAGAGCCTAGTGATGCTCACCGCACCGCTCGGCAAACTCGGCGCGATGGGCGGCGTCTACCTTGCCGTCATGGTTCTGACCGAACTGGTCACCAACAACGCCGCCGCCGCGCTGTTGTTCCCGGTGGCGATGGCAGCCGGAGAGGCAGCGGGAATCCCGATCAAGCCGATGTGCTACGTCGTGATGTTCGCGGCCTCGGCCAGCTTCATGACGCCGATCGGCTATCAGACCAATCTGATGGTGTACGGTCCGGGCGGCTATCGCTTCTCGGATTTCATCCGCTTCGGCGCGCCGTTGCAGATCCTACTGGCGATCATCACGGTGCTGATCACCTACACGCTCTACGTACGCTGATCCCGGCAGCCGCACGGTGATCTCCAAAACCGAGGCAGTCGATTCCAGCAACGCCGGCAGCTCCACCCGACCGCCAAGACAAGACAAAAATTGTGAAGTAGATCACTTCACCCGGGCTCCCCGTCCCACAAATCGAAAGAAACTCGCGAAAATGTGACGCGCTTCACATCTGCCGTGGCGCCGACCTGATAGGGGGGGAGTAGCCAGGGGGGACAACCCGGGCGTAGGGAATCGATTGCGGATGGGCTCCGCGACCTCGGTCCTGTCACTCACGTCGAACACGCACGGCTCGTGCACTCGTGCACGACTCAGGAGAGCAATCATGAAGCATAAAACGAACATTTCGCGAGCCGCCGCCAGCGCTTTCGGCAAGAAGTGCCGGTCTTGGATGACGGTCTTGGCGTTCCTCTCAGCGTGGGTGGCTGTGCCGCAAACCGGTTGGGCAGCAGGACCCTGGTACGTCGATCCCGCCGGAAACGACAGCAACGACTGCCTCAGCCCTGCGACCGCGTGCCTGACGATCAGCGCCGCCATCACCAAGGCGTCACCGGCAGACACAGTAAACGTTGCGGCAGGAACTTACGTCGAGGCGATAGCGATCACCAAGTCGCTGACGGTGCGCGGCGCAACCGCCGACGTAAACAAGAACGGCTATTCGGTTCCGGCCGGGTACGCGTGGGACGATACGGTCGAAAGCATCATCAGACATCCCAATCCCAACGTCGCGTACAACGCGGTCGTCGACATTCGCGATACCAGTGACGTCACATTCGAAGGGTTCGTGGTGCAGGAACTCAGCGCCGTCGGCAACAACAACACGTCGCTGATCCGTGTCTACGCGAATACGCGGCAGATCAGCAACATCGTCGTCCGCAACAACGTCATCGGCCCCAACACGCACACGACTCTTCAGGACGGCACCCGTGGGCGTATGGGGCTCTACATCGTCAACAACCCTTACAGCGGCGACTACGGGGTCATCGACAGCACCTTCTCCGGCAACAAGATCTTCGACGCGCAGGGCAACGGCGACAACGTGTTCATCTGGTCCTCCTACTACGCGTACGGTGCCCCGTATCCGGCCTCCATGAGCGGCACGGTCATCGAAGACAACGAAATCTACGGATCTCGGCGCAGCGGCATCGAGAGCGCCGGTGGCTACTCTGACCTGACGATCCGCAACAACAAGATCTACGGCAACCGCAGCACGGTCGCCGGGGCACCCTACAGCGACTACTTGAAGTACGGTCACGGAATAATGCTGATTCGGGGGGCCTCGGACAAACTCGGCGATGCCGCTCACGCCTACGGACCAGTTGACCTGACTATCCAGAACAACGAGATCTACGGAAACGAAAAGAGCGGCATCTACATGGGGGCGCGCAACACCAACTATTTGCTTACCGGCAATCGGATCGAGGACAACGGCTGGAACGGAATCCTGCTCGACCTCGAGGAACGACACTGGAACAACACGTTCGAGCCGCCCCCTGTCCCGATCAACAAGTACGCGATCTACGACGGCACCACCAACATCGTCGTCAGCGACAACAGCGTCGCAGGCAACGGTACTGCTTCCGTCCCGGGAAACGATTACGCAATCCAAGTGAACGGCGCGCCCACCAACGGGTTCCTGTTCGACGCTTCAGGCAACTGGTGGGGCACCAACACGCCGGCGGGAGTCGCAGGCGCGGTCAGTGCCAACGTCGATTACACTCCCTGGCTCGACGCCGGGACCGACACCAGTGTCGACACCGGCTTCCAGGGCAGCTTTTCCGTTCTCGACGTCGACGACGACGGCCCGCAAACCGGTTCGGTCGGGCGCATCCAGGAAGGCATAGATCTGGTGTCTGGCAGCACCGTGAACGTGATGGCCGGAACCTACAGCGAACCGCTCGACATCGAGGGATTCGCCGGCCTCACGATCAACGGCGCCGACAAGACCACCGTGAACATCAAACCAACGACATTGGCCTGCTGGGGCCTGGCCTACGGATGCAGCCGCAAGACCGCGGTCCGCGTCGTCAACTCGACCGACGTGGTTCTCCAGAACGTCACGTTGGATCTCGACCTCGTCAAAGCGAACAGCGTCTATGGGACGTTCTACTGGGACAGTACCGGAACGGTAGACAACAACATCATAAAGAATCTTTCGGTCTCGGACGCCCTCGGGGGTTACTACGAGATCGGCGGTTACTACCGGGCCCCCGGCTACAGCGCGGGCGCGCGCGCGAATATCACCGTCTCGAACAACACTCTCATTGACACCGGGCGAGTCGGGATCCTCGCGCACGACTACGTCAACATGACTATCACCGGCAACACCATCTACAAGACCACGGCCGACTTCGGCTACGCGATGGAGATCGGCTCGGCGTCCACCGCCACAGTTACCGGCAACACCATCTACGGGTACGACACACCGGCGTTGTCCGACGGTAGCAATTCCGCCGGCATCTACGTCGAGAATGCCTTCACTTACGACATCGTCTCGCCGATCGCCAAGACCGTGAGCGTCGCCGGCAACGAGATCTACGATTCCCAGTGGGGGCTATACGTCGGCAACGAATTCGACGGATACGCAGGCGACGTCGATATCGCTCTCTCGCTGACCGGGAACGACCTGCACGACAACACCGGCGGCGCCGCCGTCATCACCGACGAGGACCGCTCAGCCGGATCGTCGGTGACCGTCACTGGTTCGGGAAACACCCTCAGTAACAACGGCGATCTGGGCTACCTGATCTACACGTGGGGAGACGGTGACGTGAGCGTCGACCTGTCGGGCGAGACGATCACAGATCACGCCTCGACAGGGATCTACCTTCAAGACTACGCTTCGGGCACCAGCGGCAGTTCCTACGCATTGTCCGTGGCACTCAGCGATGTCAGTGGCAATGCCGGCAGTGGCGTCTACGTGAACGTTCCGGACGCGACGCTTGGCGGAGCCACCTTGACCTGCAACCGCATAGTCGGCAACGGCACCGGAATCATCACTGCGAACAGCGGCGTAACGGCGACCGAGAACACGATCGTCGGCAACACGACAAACGGCGTCGATGGAAGCGCCATCCTCAGCGGCACGATGAACGCGAGCGACAACTGGTGGGGCTGCGCATCGGGACCCGGAGCCGGCTGCGGTACCGTCACTGGAAGCGTCAACCCCGCTCCGTGGGCAGCATCTCCTCCGGCCTGCGTCACCTGCAACGTCGCCAGCGACTGCAGCAACGAGCTCTATTGCGACGGCACAGAGACTTGTTCGAGCGGTTCGTGTACCGCGCCTTCGGGAGATCCGTGCACCGGCGGCAGCGAATGCGCCGACACATGCAACGAGAGCGCCGACAACTGTAACGACCTCGTCGGTACCGCCTGCACCGACGAAGGCAACGTCTGCACCACCAACGCCTGCGACGGCAGCGGCACCTGCGCCGCTACCAACAACACGCTCCCGTGCGACGACAACGCGTACTGCAACGGCGCCGACACCTGCGGCGGCGGTTCGTGCTCGGTACACGTCGGCGACCCGTGCTCGGGCGGCTCCGAATGCGCCAACTCGTGCAACGAGAGCGCCGACAACTGCAACGACCTCGCCGGTACCGTCTGCACCGACGACGGCAACGGCTGCACCACCAACGCGTGCGACGGCAGCGGCACCTGCGCCGCTACCAACAACACGCTCCCGTGCGACGACGGCACCTACTGCAACGGCACCGACACCTGCGCCGCCGGAGCTTGTACGACCCACGCTGGCGACCCGTGCCCAGGAGCTGACGGAGACGGCAACTGCGCCGAGTCGTGCAACGAAACCGCCGACAACTGCACGCTCGCCGACACCAACGGCAGCGCGTGC